>Ga0213829_1000015_pt1 | contig 305409 bp, 261 predicted proteins | sample MC6MC0896MG_FD_180665 | JGI IMG/M metagenome (GOLD analysis project Ga0213829, IMG submission 180665) | Enriched soil aggregate microbial communities from Iowa State University, Ames, United States - MC6-MC0896-MG | ecosystem: Environmental > Terrestrial > Soil > Unclassified | place: USA...
ATCCACCAAAGGGAACAATTGCTAAAATAGCCCGGATTGAACGGTCTGTTTGAGCTCTTTTTGCTGCAAAGAAAAAGCAGGGCGCAAAAAAGCGAGTAGTGAAAACCGGATTAAGCTCCTGAAAAAAAATACAACTACTTATTTATATAGATTACCATTTTTCGAAATCCTTCTATACTATATATATGATAAAAAATGTCCCTGAAATTTTCAGAGAGAATGACGTCTTCAATAATGATTATTTCAAGAGTATATAATTAATGTAGATGAGTCATCATTTTTTGGAAATCTTCGGAATCGTTTTTGATGTGAAATAAGTTAACTTTAAAAACTTTCTCACAATAAGAAATATCAGTAATTTTGAACTAGCATAATGGTATGAAAAGGCTTCTGAGTTTTATTTTTTTGTGGGCATTTATTTTTGGTTTTTCGCAATCAAAAATCACTGTATTTAATGAAGCTGACAAAACTCCGATTGCCAACGCAAATGTATCATGCAATGGTAAGGTTTTAGGTAAAACTAATGTTGCAGGCTTTTTGGAATTTAAAACTAAATGTAAAAATATTCAGATTGAAGCATCAGGTTTTCATAAAGAAACTGCTTTGGTAGAAAGTAATATTCAGATTTCTCTTACGCCGACTTCCTCTAAGACTTTTGCGATAGAAACAATCATTCTTGAAGATAAAAGTGATCCCAGAGCTTTGGAAATTCTCAGAAAAGTAGATCAGCTTTTTAAAAGTAACTCTCCCGAAAGTCTAGATTCTCATTCGTATAAATCTTATGAAAAGGTTTCCCTCGATATCGATCAAGATAGTATTACTGCATTTAATAATGTATTCACCAACAATTTAGGATTATTTAAAAACAATAAAAAAGAAGATTCGATACAAGATGTTTCTGCCAGAAAGATTTTTGCCAATAGTAAATTATTTCTTTGGGAAAGAGCCCAAGAATTTTTGTATTCTAAAAAATATGGAGAAAAAATAAACATTCTTGACAACCGAATTTCCGGACTGAAACAGCCTATTTACGAAATGATTGCGCTGCAAAGCAATAGAAATAAAATCCCCAATCAGATCAAACAGGAAAATCGTGGTTTGTACCGCTTTTTTCTTACAGACAGCGTAGAAATTGATGGTAGACAAAATTATGTAATCCGTTTTCGTGAAGCCAATTATAAAAAACCGGTAAAAAAAAGAAAATTCAGCGGAACTATTTATATTGATACTGAAACGTACGGCATCAAAAAAATCGAAAGCGTAAGCAAAGAGAAAAACGAAGGAAATATTACGAGCATCTGGATTTATTTCAACAACAAATGGTTTTTATCTGAAGAACGTGTAAAACTACGTATGAGCCGAATGATGATGGGACAGGACAGTGAAAATCCTGAAAAAGAGAAAGAAAAAAAGAAAAGTTTCGGAACGTACGCTTATCTTAACTCAAAATATTTCAATTACATTTCTCCGATTGAAGAAGATCCGGAAGATTTTAAAGGTTATACTTTTTCGGTAAAAAATACAAGCGGAAACACGCTTCATCTTTATCGTCCAGAACCTTTATCACCAAGAGAAAGTCATACCTACAAAACCATTGACAGCTTAGGGAAAGTCTATAAAATTGACAGAACAGCAAGAATTTTAACAGGTTTAATTAACGGACAGGTTCGTGTAGGAAGTTTTGATTTTGATATTGGTGAAATCGTCAATTATAACTTGTATGAAGGCTTCAGATTGGGTTTAAAAGGAAAACTTAATGAAAATTTTGATCCATATTTTTCACCCGATTATTATTTTGCCTACGGTTTACGTGACGACAAATTTAAGTACGGAATTGGAGTTGATATGAAAACTACGCTCGAAAAAAACTCTTATTTCCGAGTGGAATATTATGACGATGTAAATTCTTCAGGTGAATTTTACCGCCGACTTTGGACCTTCAGAATGCGTATGATGAATTATGGAAATAACATCAACAACGATAAATATTACCGTTACAAAGGCGCTTCTTTGTCTTATTTAAATGACGTCACCAACGGTTTAACGCTCGCTTTCGCTACAAGAAGAAATTCTGAGGAAGCTCTATTTGATTATGATTTCCGTGGAAAAGGCGGTTCTTTTGAAAACTTCAACACCTTGGTGACGTTAAAATATTCCCCAAATTCAACAAACATTATGACTCCGCAGGGAAAATCACTGATCGATCAGAAATATCCCGAGCTTTATTTTAATTACGAGCAAAGTGTGAAAGTTTTTGGCGGAGATTTTAATTACACCCGTTTTGATGCCTTGTTTGTGCACAATTTCAAAACAAGGCTGGGAACTACAGGTGTTCGTTTATACGGAGGTTTTCTTTTGGGTGAAGCACCTATTTGGAAAAATTTCACAACAAATGGATTGGCTTCTCCAAGTCGGGATATTAATTTTAACCTTACTTCTTATCTCGGTTTTGCCACTTTGGAAGGCGGAAAATATTACAACGATAAATTTATTGCATATTATTTCACTCATAAATTACCTTTCTACTTTAAAAGTATTGGTCAAAATGTAACAAGCTTTGATTTTGTTCTTAGAGGCACAATTGGAGATATGAAACATCCTGAGTATCACGATTACAGATTCGAAAAGCTGGATCATTTGTATCAGGAAATTGGTTTAGAATGGAATAATTTTTTATCTTCTTATTTCAACCTAGGATTATTTTATAGGGTTGGATACTATACGACAACCAATTTTAAACAAAATTTTGCAATACAGTTTAAATTAAAGCTTCTTGAGTTTTAATCTAACTTTTGTATTTCTAAATGCAACTCAAATCCCTTTATCCACTTTAAAAATTGAAAAATGTTGTATAACTTTGCGGCTAAATTAACGCAGGAAAAATAATAAACGACAGTTTTAAGAATTAATATAAAATGAAAAAAATAGAAATAAAAGCAGAACAGTTTTTTGAATTATTAAAACTAAAAGACACTTCGATGTGGACTGTTTTTGCTCAAATGATTGATGGTGAAGAAAAGGAAATCATCTTTTTAGACAATGAAGAAAAAATACTTTTCAATTATATTCTTCCTTCAAATCCTGAAAAACTGGAAGAAGACCGTAAGGAATTTTCTAAGCAGTTTTCTGATAAACTATCAACCATGAATTAGTTTGGAGGGTTTTAGCGTCGGAGAGTTTTAGAGTGAAAGTTAACTTATAAATTAGTGCTACATTTCTCAAACTCTAGAACTCTCCCACTCTCAAACGCGACTACTCTCCCACTCCAGAATACACTTCTTTGCTTCCGCAACATCATGAACGCGAAGAATTTTTGCCCCCTGTTTTAAAACTTTTAAATGCAACTTTTGAGTTTCTTCGTTGATTTCTAAAGGTGATTTCCCTAAAGGTTTATAAATAAAAGACTTTCTTGAGATCCCAATAAGTAAAGGATATTTTCCAAAACTTAAGAACTCTACTTCGTTAATCATTTTCATCTGATCTTCAACTGTTTTTCCGAAACCAAAACCAGGATCCAGAATAATATCCTTAACCCCTTTTTGTAATAGTTCGTTCGTTTTTTTTGTAAAATATTGATTGACATTCAAAGTAATATCATCAAAATTTACTTTATTATGCATCGTTTCATAAGAAGAATTGACGTGCATTAAAATATATGGAAGCTTCGTCTCAGCAACGACATCAAACATTTTTTCATCAAACTGTCCGCCTGAAATATCATTCACCAGATCAATTCCTTCATTAAAGCCAAATTTCACCGTTTCAGCATAAAAAGTATCCAAAGAAATTAAAGCTTCAGGAAACTCTTTTTTGATATCTGAAATTAAAGTTCCGATCCTTCCGATTTCCTCATCACTACTCAGAAATTCAGCATTCGGTCTTGTAGATTGCGGACCAATATCAATAATTTCTCCTCCATCTTTCAATATTTTTTCAGCGTGTTGCAATGCTGATTTTTCATTATTAAATTTTCCGCCGTCAGAAAAAGAATCGGGCGTAAGATTTAGAATTCCCATGATTTTTGGCGAACTTAAATCTACTAACCTACCGTTGCAATTTAATGAATGATTATTGATGAATGATGAATGATTTTCCATATCACAAAAATACTACTTCTGGCTTCTTACTTCCAACTTATAGCCAAAAAACTGCGTCCTAATTCCTGTTACCTAAAACCTAATTTGTATCTTTGAAAGATTAAGAAAATTTATGTCAAAAACTTCAGTACAGTTCGGTAAAATCATCAATGAGTGTCGTGATCTTTTCAGTAAAAAAATGCACGATTATGGCGCAGCGTGGAGAGTTTTACGCCCAAGCTCAATTACGGATCAGATTTATATTAAAGTTAACAGAATCCGTACGTTACAGATGACTGATGTAAAGATGATTGACGAAAGTGAAGAAGGAGAATTTATCGCTATCGTTAATTATTCAATTATCGGATTAATTCAACTGGAAAAAGGTCTTTCGAATGATTTTAATGAAAATCCTGAAGAAATTCTTAATCTTTACGATAAATATTCTGCTGAAGCGCAAGCTTTAATGGAAAAGAAAAATCATGATTACGGCGAAGCCTGGAGAGATATGAGAATTTCTTCTATCACCGATTTGATTTATCAAAAAGTTTTGAGAACCAAACAGATTGAAGACAACCAGGGAAAAACTTTGGTTTCTGAAGGTTTGGATGCCAATTATTTTGACATGTTGAATTATGCAGTTTTCTGTCTGATCAAATTTTCTGAACAAACACTTCCCAACGAACCAAAAAACTAATTAATATGATCAAAGGTTTATTACGTTTCATTATCGCTGTTATATTCATCGCTTCAGGTTTTGTAAAAGCTGTAGATTTGGTAGGTTTTTCCTTTAAAATGGAAGAATATTTTTCACCATCGGTTTTCAACATGCCGTTTTTGGAGAAATTCGCCTTGCTTTTTTCAATTATCGTGGTAGTTCTTGAATTATTCTTAGGTTTTTTATTGTTGTTAAAATTAAAACTGAAATTCACACTTTCTGCGTTGATTGCGCTTTGTATTTTCTTTGGATTTCTAACGTTTTATTCAGCATACTTTAATGTAGTAACCGATTGCGGATGCTTTGGTGATGCGATTAAATTTACACCTTGGGAAAGCTTTGTGAAAGACGTTGTACTTTTGGTTGGGCTGATTATTCTTTTTGTTTTATATAGAAAAGAATTCAAGAAAAAAGATGCTTACTCAGATAATAATAAACCTGAAAATAATAAATTGAAATCAATTGTTTTAGGTATTTTATCTTTAGGAATGATTGTGATTATGGCTATTGGTATCATCAACGAACCAATTATTGATTTCCGTGATTATAAAATAGGAACCGATTTGAAAGCTGAAAAAGCTAAAATCATCAAAAATCCTTTTGAATACAAGACTTTTTATTCAATGAAAAACACTAAAACCGGGGAAGTTTTAAAGGTAAATTCGGACGATTATGTAAACCAGACAAAATACTGGGAAGAAGGCTCGCCCTGGAAAATTGAAGAAGGTAAAAATGAATCTAAACTCGTTAAAGAAGGTTATAAATCTGAAATTGTAAAATTCAAAATCGAAGACCCTACAGGAATTGATTTAACCGATGAAGTTATCAACGCTCCGAAAGCAATTTTAGTTTTTTCTTATCATCCGAAAGAAGTTTCTCCGGAATTAATTAAAAACGTAGAAGCAAAAGTAAATGCTCAAAAAGGAGCTGTAATTTACGGTGTTTCTACCGATCAAAATACTTTTAAAACCATTAAAAATGCAATGATGGACGGTACAGCCATCAAAACCATTGCAAGAAGTAATCCTTTTGTACTGGTTTTAGAAAAAGGAAAAATTGTTGACAAACAGCCTGCGAAATATTATGTTGACTAGAATTTTACAGTCAATTGTGAATGGTAAATTGTCAATTTTAAAACCAGGAAAACATTAAACTTAGAACATTAAACTTTAAATATATACAAATGCATAAATCAAATAAATCTATCGCCGGTTATCACTTATTAATGATTCTTTCGTCTGTTGACGGAGAATTTGCTCCGGAAGAAGGAATGTTGGTGCAGCAATATTTGGCTGACGAATTTCCGTTTAAAATGAATTTAGATAACGAATTGGAAACTATCGCATTGCTTAAGCCTGAAGAATGGAAAGATCATTTTGAATTTCACGGACGTTGTTTTTTAGATGATTCTACGGAAGAAGAACGTTTAAATTTTATCAAGTTTGCCAAAACTCTTATTAAAGCTGATGATAAAGTGACAGACGAAGAACATACTTTCTACGTTCTTTTGAAAAACCTTTGGAATCTGAAGTAAAAAATCACAAAAAAACAAAAATATAAACATGAAAAAAATTTGCTTATCCCTATTAATAATGAGTATGAGTACAACTCCATTTCAGTCTCAGATATTTCCTGATCTAAAAGCTCCGGTTGCTGACAAAAAACAGCATTTGAGAAATATTCACGGTGATAAGGTGAACGATCCTTATTACTGGATGATTGATTTTTTCAAAAAAGGAAGAGATTCTACGCAGGTTGTAGAATATTTAACCGCTGAAAACTCTTACTGGGAAGGCATGATGAAAGATACAGAACCTTTCAGAGAAAAGCTTTTTCAGGAAATGAAAGCAAGAATCAAGGAAAAGGATGAGTCTGTACCTGTTTTCAGAAAAGGTTATTACTATTACACCCGAACTGAAACCGGAAAACAATACTTCAAATATTGCAGAAAAAAAGGAAACCTAAGTGCTCCTGAAGAGATCATTCTGGATGTAGATCAACTTGCTGAAGGTCATGCTTATTATTCTGCATCAGGTTTCAGCATCAGTCCGGATAATTCTAAAATGATTTACGGAGTTGATGATGTTTCCAGAAGGCAGTATAAATTATTTTTAAAAGATCTTAATACCGGAAAAACAACCGATTTAGGAATTAAAAATACAACAGGTTCTGCAACCTGGGCAAATGACAACAAAACCATTTTCTACACCGGAAAAAATCCTGAAACGCTTTTAACAGAGAAAATTTTCAGGCATTCTTTAGGAACTGATCCTTCAAAAGATGTTTTGGTATACGAAGAAAAAGACAAAACCAATTATATTGGCGTAGGAAAATCGAAGAACGAAAAAATCATCATGATTGTTTCTTCGGCAACTACTTCTTCAGAAACAAGATACATCAATGCAGATGAACCGAATGCAACTTTCAAGGTTTTCCAACCAAGAATGAAAGACGTTTTGTATGATGTAACTCCTTTAGAAGATAAATTTTTGATCACAACCAATAAAGATGCGCTTAATTTCAAAGTGATGGAAACTCCTTTGGATAAAACAGGCGTTGAAAGCTGGAAAGATTTCATGCCACACAGAAAAGATGTTTTGATGGAAGGGATCAGTGAGTTTAAAAACTATCTGGTTTTCAGTGAAAGACAAAACGGACTTTCGCAACTGGTTATTTTGGACAGAAGAACCAATAAACGGGAATTCTTAAAATTTGATGAACCAACTTACACGGTTTATCCATCAGGAAACCCTGAATACAATACGGATTATTTCAGATTCGGATATACTTCGATGATTACTCCGAGTTCACAGTATGAGCAAAATTTACAAACAGGAAAAAGAACTTTACTGAAGCAACAGGAAATTTTAGGCGGTTACAATAAAGCTAATTATGTTACCGAAAGACTTTTTGCCACTGCAAAAGACGGTACAAAAATCCCGATTTCCATTGTTTATAAAAAAGGATATAAGAAAGACGGCAAAAACCCACTTCTACTCTACGCTTACGGATCGTACGGAAACTCAATGAATGCGACATTCAGCAGTACAAGACTAAGTCTTTTAGACCGAGGTTTTGCTTTTGCGATTGCGCATATTCGTGGTGGACAAGAAATGGGAAGACAATGGTATGAAGACGGAAAAATGATGAAAAAGAAAAACACATTTACCGATTTCATCGATGCCGGAGAATATTTGGTTAAAGAAAAATACACTTCACCAAAACATTTATACGCTCAAGGAGGAAGTGCAGGTGGACTTTTAATAGGAGCTGTTGTCAACATGAAACCAGAACTTTGGAATGGAGCCATTGCACAGGTTCCGTTTGTGGATGTTATTAATACCATGTTGGATGAAAGTATTCCTTTGACAACGAATGAGTACGATGAATGGGGAAATCCTAACAATAAAGAAGCATATGATTATATGAAATCTTATTCTCCATATGAAAATATTGAGAGAAAAAACTATCCGAACCTCCTTGTTACAACAGGATTGCATGATTCTCAGGTACAATATTTTGAACCTGCAAAATGGGTAGCCAAATTAAGAGATTTAAAAACGGACAAAAATGTTTTATTCCTAAAAACCGATATGGAATATGGCCACGGTGGTGCTTCAGGAAGATTTGATTATTTGAAAGATATTGCGCTTGAATATGCTTTCATGTTTAAACTGGAGGGAATTGATAAGTAATTTAGCTCACGCAGATTTAGCAAATTTCGCAGATCATTAAAATAGAAATCTGCTCAATCAAAATAATCTGCGAGAAAAAATATAATTAAACAAATTTTACAGATTTAAAATAAAAAACAAAAGAAATAAAAAGATAATATAGAAACTATGAGAAGAAAAATAGTTGCAGGAAACTGGAAAATGAACAAAAATGTAATTGATGCTCAACAATTAATGATTCAATTACTAAGCTATAAAAACAACAATGCAACCAACTGCGAAGTTTGGATCGCACCGCCTTCTTTATATTTAATGATGGCAAAAGATATTTTCGAAAAAGACGAAATCGGAGTTTTCTCTCAAGATATGAGCGAATATGAAAGCGGAGCTTACACAGGTGAACTTTCTGCAGATATGTTGGAATCTATCGATGCAACAGGTTCTTTGATCGGTCACTCTGAAAGAAGACAATACCACGGTGAGAACGACGAAAGCTGCAATAAAAAAGTAAAATTAGCTTTAGATAAAGGTTTAATTCCTGTTTACTGCAATGGTGAAACTTTAGAGCAAAGAAAAGCCGGACAGCATCTTGACGTTGTAAAAGCACAGACTGAAACAGCTCTTTTCACTCTTTCTGCAGAAGAAATTAAAAAAGTGGTTATTGCTTACGAACCGGTTTGGGCAATCGGAACAGGAGAAACTGCAACTCCTGAACAGGCGCAGGAAATTCATGCTCACATCAGAGGAATTATCGCTGAAAAATATGGAAAAGAAGTTGCTGACGAAATCTCTATTCTATACGGAGGTTCTGTAAAGCCAGATAATGCTAAAGAAATTTTCTCTCAACCTGATATCGACGGTGGTCTTATCGGTGGAGCAGCATTGAAACTTGAAGATTTTTCAAAAATTATTGAAGGTTTTAATTAAGAAATAATTCATATTAAAAAGTAAAGACATATCATTTGGTATGTCTTTTTTGATTAATTCAATAAAATAAATATTTAATAAATAATTATTATTCAACATAATTTAAAAATTATTAAATTTTCACTAAAACAACAATCAATTTTTAAATAATATCTTTGCAAAAGTTTAAGGTTGAACCCAAGCGTTCATTAATAGGGAATCAAGTGAAGTAAAATAATTCTTGAGCTGTACCCGCAACTGTAAGCTATTCAACTTATTATTAAATACACCACTGAACTTCAGGTTTGGGAAGGTTATAATAAGATGCAAGCCAGGAGACCTGCCTTAGATTAATTTCAACTTTCGGGAATAAAAGTTTATGAGATCAAATCTTCGGATATTTTTTCATGACTGTTTTTTCCTGCAGTGAAGTTTCGGGAACAAAACTTTAAATTTAATTATATCATGAAGAAAATCTATTTTCTTATTCTTGTATTTGTATTTTCATTTGCAATTGCTCAAACTGAAGGAGTTTTAGTACTCAACGAAGGCGGCGCCGGAAGCAATAATGCTGAAATTTCGCTGATCAATAATCAATCGGCACTTACCAACAATTATTTTAAACTTAAAAACAATAATGCAACATTGGGTGATACTGCTCAAGACATTAAAATTTTTGGCGATAAGATTTTTGTGGTTTTAAATATTTCAAACCAAATTAAAGTTATTAATAAATCTGATTTCACTTTAATTACAACTATTTCGACCAATCTTAACAATCCAAGATATATTGCTTTTAATGGGAACAAAGCTTACGTAACCAATTGGGGAAGCGGCAGTAGCACTACTGATGATTATGTGGCAGTGTTTAATCTTAACAATTATACTCACGAAACCAATATTCCTGTAGGAAATGGTCCTGAAAAAATCTTCAGCAAAAACAATAAACTCTATGTTTTATTGAAAGGAGGTTACGGATTGAACCATTTTATGGATGTCATCAACACTACAACCAATACTGTAGAATCGCAGGTAAATGTAGGAGACTCACCCAACAGTATTTTTGAAAAAGACAATTTACTGTACATTATGAGTTCGGGAGATCCTTACCTTCCAACTTCTTTCGGAACATTGACGGTTTATAATACGACAAGCCAGACTACGGTTTCGAGCATTACATTTCCGGTAGGGGTAAAACCATCTTATATGGATACCGACGGAACGAATATTTATTACATGAATGAAGCATCGATCTACAAAACACCAATTGCTTCACCGTCAATTAACACCTCTCCTATTGCAGTTACACCAATTACCGTAAACAGTTATGGAACTGCATACGGATTTAATGTTGTTAATAATAAAATCTATGCAGCCGATCCTTCAGGATATATTGCAGCGGGAAAAATTTACACTTACGATTTACAAGGTAGTTTACTGAATACTTTTACGGTAACTTCATTACCTAATCAAATCATTGCGTATAATAATGCATCTCTTTCTACTATTGAAAACACAAAAACATCAAAAATAATTGTATATCCAAATCCTACAAGTGACAGATTCTTTGTACAAGGCTTAAATTCTGGAAACATTCAGGTTTATGATTTAAATGGAAGAATTGTTATCCATGAGAAATACAATGAAAAAGGAATTAATGTAAGCGCATTATCTAAAGGCGTTTATGTCGTGAAAATTACAGATAAGAATATCAACTTTAGCGAAAAGTTAATTATTAAGTAATTTTTAAAATGAAAAAGGCATCAAGTTTTCTATTTACTTTCATCGTTGCGCTGTTTATGTCACAATTTACAGCCAACGATGTAAAGTTTTTTGTAGGTACAGGTTCTCAAACGACATATTTTGTAGCCGATTTTAAAGATGGTACTGATGACAGATCATATGTTTGGGGCGTGAAATTCAATCCCGGACAAAATATTACCGGTCCGCAAATGCTTCAGATGATAAAAACTGCAGAACCAGCATTTGATTTCGGAACAAGTTTCGGAGGCGGATTTTTAGATAAAGTTCAGTTTAATGACCATTCTGCACAGTCCGTACCCGATTATTGGAGTTTATGGGCAGGTGATAACACCAATGGTTGGTCTATGGCAGGATGGATGAACAGCGGAACCATCTCAAACGGGGAATGGTATGGCGCAAGTTACGGTTTTAGCAATCCTACAGCTGAAGCTCCTGCAACAGCGATTCCTGCATACAGTTCGTTGTGGTATAATTCTTCGCAAATTGTAAACTGGATTGGAACGGGATCCAATAAAAGTTTAGTCGTTGTAGATTTCGGAACCGATAATTCTAACGGAAACGCCAATTCTTTTGTTTTTGGAATTCAGTATAACGGAACCATTACTGCGGAACAAGCTTTACAGTTAATTGATGCACAATCAAGCACATTTAGCTATACTTCTTTAGCTAATCAGGTTTCATCTTTATCATTAAATTCTTTTACAGGAACAGCAAGTGGAACAAATACTTGGAAGTTATACAAAGGAACCAATTTATCAAACTGGAAAACCAACACCAATCTTTCAACAATCATTTTAAATAATAACGATTGGTTTGGACTAAGTTTCGGAACAAGAAGACCTTTTACTCCAACTGAAGCGAATATCAATTTAAGCGTTTCTGATGCTGTAAAACAAAGCTTTAAAATTTATCCGAATCCTGCGAGTGATTTCGTGATCATTGAAACTCAGGATAACATTAAAGATATCAACATCTATTCTGTTTCCGGACAAAAAGTTTTGAATACCCAAAATAAGAAGATCAATATTCAAAATTTGAGATTGGGAGTTTATTTGATTGAAATTAAAACAGACAAATCAACAAGCACTCATAAGATCATCAAAAAATAAATCAGCATAGAGCATCTTTATGATGCTCTTTTTTTTCACTTAAAAATTCATCAATGAAAAAATCAATACTTCTTTTTTTAATTTTCATATTCCAATTTTCATTTGCTCAACTTACCGAAAATGATGTAAAATTCTGGGTAGGAACAGGTTCTAAAAAGGCTTATCTAATAGCTGATTTTAACGATTCAGACAATCCTACTTCTTATGTTTGGGGCTACAGATTTGATTCTACCATTTTAACGATGGAAGATCTTATTAATGCAATCGACGCGGCAGATTCTAAAGTTACCGCAGAAGTACCGAGCGGTTTTTTATATAGTTTTGATTATAATCACCACATTCCAAGTACAGATGATTACTGGTCGACTTGGTCGGGAACTGCTTCAAATAACATGACCACCAATAATGGTGTAAACAATGATCCGTTAGTTAACGGAAAATGGTACGGAATGTCTTATGGATATGGTTTTACTCCGGGAACAACATTCGGTCCGCCTTCTACTCCGGTTCCTGCCTATAATTCCGCGTGGTTTAATTCTTCTCAAATTATAAATTGGATCGGAACAGGAAGCAGTAAGAGTTTAGTTGTTATAGATTTCGGAACTGATAATGGTAACGGAATTGCCAATTCTTTTGTTTTTGGAATTCAATATAATGGAACTATTACTGCAGAACAGGCTTTACAATTAATCGATTCTCAAGTAAGTGAATTCAATTATACTTCAGCAGCCAACCAAATTTCAGCATTATCACTAAACAATTTCTCAGGAAATTCAACAGGAAACGATTCTTGGAAATTATACAAAGGAAAAGACCTTTCAAGCTGGAGAGGACAGACCAATCTTTCACAAATTCAGCTTACCAATAACGATTGGTTCGGATTAAGTTTTGGAAACAGAATACCTTTTACTCCAACCGTTGCCAATATAACTTTAAGTGTTTCAGATGCCGTAAAACAAAGCTTTAAGATTTATCCTAATCCAGCTACAGATTTTCTGATTATTGAAACTCAGGACAACATCAAAGACATCAACATCTACTCTGTTTCCGGACAAAGAGTAATGAATACTCAGAATAAAAAGATCAATATTCAAAGTTTACATTCGGGTGTTTATTTTGTTGAAATTAAAACCAATCAGTCGACAACGACTCATAAAATCATCAAAAAGTAGTTTGATTTTTAACAATAAAAAAGTTCGGCGCGCCCAAAGGGCGCGCCGAACTTTTTTATTAACTTGAGAAAAATTATTTCTTCTCTTTTGATCTTTGTAAAACCTCATCTACCATTCCAAAATCTTTAGCCTCGGTAGAAGTCATCCAGTAATCTCTGTCTGAAGCTTTCTCAACCCACTCGTAAGTTTGTCCAGAATGTTCAGAAATAATGTCATACAACTCTTTTTTAAGCTTCAACATTTCTCTTAAATTGATCTCCATATCAGAAGCAACACCCTGAGCTCCACCAGAAGGTTGGTGAATCATCACTCTTGAGTGTTTCAAAGCAGAACGCTTTCCTTTTTCACCTGCAACCAATAAAACCGCACCCATTGAAGCAGCAATACCTGTACAGATTGTAGCAACATCCGGTTTAATAATTTGCATCGTGTCGTAAATTCCTAAACCAGCATAAACGCTTCCTCCAGGAGAATTGATGTAGATCTGAATATCTTTTGAAGGATCTGCACTTTCTAAGAATAGTAACTGAGCCGTTACAATATTTGCAACCTGATCGTCAATTCCTGTTCCTAAGAAAATAATTCTATCCATCATCAAACGAGAGAAAACGTCCATTTGAGCAACGTTTAATCTTCTTTCCTCCATAATGTAAGGTGTAAGATTGGTAGGATTAAACATTCCCATATACTGATCGGTTACCAAACCGTTATTTCCCAAGTGTTTTGTAGAGAAATCTCTGAATTCTTTTTTAATGTCCATATTTCTATCGGTATTATTTTTTAATTTATTTAAACTGTAAATTACAATTTTTATTCCTAAAATTTTATAGGACTTTTTGTCAGTTTAGGTTGCATTTTAGTTTTAAGATTTCAGATTTTTTTATAATAAAATAAAGAGATAATTTTTCAAACCATCAACCGACAACCAAAAACTATCAACTAACTATCGCTTTCTATCAACATAAATTCCTTTGATCGGCGAATATTCAATAATATCACTCAGTCTGATAGAAGCCTGTTTTAATAAGGTAATTTTTTTAATCAGTTCAAAATATTTCACCTCATCGGTACTGCTGTATTTTTCGAGTTCAGCAATGGTTTCTTTAATTAAATAATCAATGTAGCGGTATTTATGAAGCAAAACGTCGCCTTTGATCTGTTCTGCAACTTTATCGCCATAATTGGGTGGATGAATATTTCGTGAACTCCAGTTTTCCAAATCATCTAAAGGGATTAAAGCATCAACTACTTTTGTGGTAATCTGCTCATCCATAAAACTGACAAAAAAACTTCCGCTTCTAAGCTCGTCGTTTTGAATACCTTCTTTTACTTGGTCAATAATAATTTCGTTTCCTTTTACCAGAAACTGATATTGTTCTTCTTCAAAATGATGCAGAATTTCTTCGATGACCGTAATTTGATAATCTGTATTGTTGTCATCTTTTCGCTTTAAAACAACATCACCGAACATCAACATATGATCGACCAATTTGTTTTCCATAAATAAAACATCGTACAGATAAGGATCTCCTTTTTCTTCATCCAAAGGAACAATCTCCATTTTTACGGGAGCTGCATTTTCCTTTTGCTGTTGAGCGTTTTGATTATGATTTTGATTAACCTGTCTCTGAACGTCAAGCTCATTAAATAAACTCTGCTCAGAAAGACCAAATTTATTGGAAACTTCTTTCAGGTAAACTTCCCTTTTCAAAGCATTCTGAACGAACCCGACAGATTTTACAATATCCCGGATCGCTTCTGCTTTTTTTATAGGATCGTTTCCTACTTCTTTTAAAAGAATTTCAGCTTTAAAATCGATAAAATCCATCGCCTGATTTTCGATGAATTTTTCCACATATTCCTGCGGATGTTTTCTGGCAAAAGAATCGGGATCATCACCATCTGGAAACAGAAGAATTCTAATGTTCATTCCTTCTGTCAAAAGCATATCAATACTTCTGAAACTCGCTTTAATTCCTGCATTATCACCGTCAAAAAGAATCGTCACATTTTCTGTGAGTCTTTTGATAAGTTTAATTTGTTCGGTCGTTAAAGAAGTTCCGGAACTCGCTACAACATTTTCAATTCCGGACATATGCAGCGAAATCACATCCATATAACCTTCCACCAAAAGACAGATGTTTTTTCTGGAAATCGCCTGCTTGCTTTGGTTTAAACCATAAAGAACATTCGATTTATGATAAATTTCTGTTTCCGGAGAATTGAGATATTTAGCCGTTTTAATATTATTTCTAAGAATTCTCGCTCCAAAACCTAACACTCTGCCCGAAAAGCTGTGAATCGGGAACATGACCCTTTCACGAAAACGGTCAATTCCGTTCGGAGCATTTTCAGGAAAAATAGAAAGTCCGGATTTTTCTAAAACTTCTTTTGTATAGCCTTTTTCAATGGCAAATTCTGTAAAAGCATTTTTCTTTTCGGGCGAAAAACCAAGCTGAAACTTTTTAATGATATCATCTTTCAGCTCACGTTCTCTGAAATACGAAAGTCCGATCGCTCTTCCTTCATCATTTTCCCAAAGCGTATTCTGATAAAAATCATTGGCAACCTCATGAATTTTATACAATAAATCTTTTTCAGACTGAGCATTTTTTGCTTCTTCAGAAAATTCACGCTGGTCTTCTTCAATTTCGATTCCGTATTTTTTGGCAGCATGACGAAGAGCTTCAGGATAGGTAAAGTTTTCGATTTCCATTAAAAAAGAAATCGCAGTTCCTCCTTTTCCGGTTGAGAAATCTTTCCAAATTTGCTTGCTTGGAGAAACTACAAAACTGGGCGATTTTTCTTCATGAAACGGACTCAGACCTTTAAAATTTGATCCCGCTCTTTTCAGCTGCACATATTCACCAACAATCTCTTCTACGCGGATTGTGGAAAATATTTTATCTATCGTCTGTTTGGAAATCATATTGGCAAAAATACGAATTTCAGTATTGGTTTGGGCTAATTTTGTAGTACTCTAAAATTTTCTTTTTTGAAAAGCCACTAAGCTTTACAGCTAAACCTCTGTCTCTATATTTCCAAAATTCTAATCTATCATCTGCAAATAATGTATCTTTCTCATTAATAAAAGCAAATGAATAATTACCATCATCAAAATCTAAAATTTGATTTTTAGTAATAATTTTATTTCTAATATTTGACAATTCTTCTTTTAAAATTTCACTTTTAATTGGAACTTTTGTCATTTCTTCATCTTTTTCAAAAAAAATCTGTAGAGAAGAAGACCAAGTATGATTTTTATCTGAATTTAAGCCATTGTAATAATGCAAAGCAACTTCATGACTATGGCAAGAAAAGAAAATGGCATATAGCATTAATAATGATAGAAATTTTATTGATTCCCATTTTTTTAGATTGATATTTCCTTTTTCCATTTAATAATTAAATGTGTATAAATTTCCTTACAAATTTGAAAGATCTCAATTTCTAAAAAAATTTAGATTCTTTCAGAATTACAAATTAACCCCAATTTACCTTAAATTTGAAAACAATTAAATAAAAATTTCAGCAATGAAAAAAATTCTTTCGCTTAGCTTATTACTTTCATCATTTGCTATATTTCACAGTCAGGAAATTGTTCCACTTTGGGGCGAACAGATTCCAAATCAAAAACCGACTCAGGAAAAAGAAAATTCAAGTGAAACAACTATTTTGTGGATTGAAAATGTTCAAAAACCTACGTTAGAAATTTATTTACCTTCCAAAAAAATCGCAACTGGCAAAGCAGTAGTTATTTGTCCAGGAGGTGGTTATCGAGGTTTAGCTTACAATGGTGAAGGTACTGATATTGCTAAATGGTTTAATTCTAAAGGTATTGCAGCATTTGTCTTAAAATACAGACTTCCTGTATCAAAATCATTAATTATTCCAAGTGAAGCTCCATTGCAAGATGCCAAACGAGCCATAAGAATTGTAAGAACTAACGCTAAAAAATGGAATATTGCTGAAAACCAAATTGGAATTATGGGTTTTTCAGCGGGAGGTCATCTTGCTTCAACATTGGGAACTCATTTTGACAGTGAAGACAAATTGCCAAAATCAGAAATTGAATCAATCAGCGCAAGACCAGATTTTATGATTTTAGTATATCCTGTGATTACTATGAATTCAGCATTTGGGCATCAAGGCTCGAGAGAAAATTTATTAGGGCTACATCCACGTCAAGATCTTGTTAATTATTATTCCAACGAACTACATATTAACAGTAAAACTCCGCCCACATTTTTAATTCATTCTTCAGATGATGAAACAGTGCCTGTGAGAAACAGTATTGTATTTTATGAAGCTTTGCAGAAAGAGAAAGTAGGGGTAGAAATGCATATTTTCCCAAAGGGAGGTCACGGTTTTGGTTTAGGAATTGGAAAAGGACATCTTGAAAACTGGACAGATAATCTCTACCAGTGGATTTTGAGTTTAAAGTAAAATAAAACTTTTAATTTTAGTTGATAGTTTACACTTTTTTGAAAGTTTAGTATGTTCAACATTTCAAAATCTCCAATCAAATCTCATGTTTTGGGAATTAAAAATTTAGTACAATTAATTATCTTTGCTCATGCAATTTAATATAGAAAAAATAGAAGACTGGCAAAAAGTCGTAGACTCAATTTTACCTGAGCTGAAATATAATATTCTTTTATTAAAAGGAAATTTGGGAGCAGGTAAAACGACGTTTTCTCAATTTCTGCTTAAAAATTTAGGCAGTGAAGATGAAGTAAACTCTCCTACTTACTCAATTGTAAATGAATACAGTTCGCCAAAAGGAAAAATTTATCATTTCGATCTGTATCGTTTAAAAAATATAGAAGAAGTATATCATATTGGTATTGAAGAATATCTTGACAATGCATTTTTGTGTATTATAGAATGGCCGGAAGTGTACGAAGAGGAACTTTACGGGTTAAATTATCACTCGATGAGCATCAATAATACCGGAGAAAACAGAGAAATTACATTCGATTAAATATTATATCTTTGCTTATAGAAATCGATTGTAATAAAAAAAATCTGTAAGTCATAATTAAACAAAAATGAGTACTACAAATATTTTTACTCCTTTTTCAGAGGAAGAATTAATTCCGAAGGAAGAGAAGCTGGAAGTTATTAAAAAAGGGAAACAGTTTAGCATAGGAATCCCTAAAGAGACCTGTCTCAACGAAAGAAGAACGTGCATAACGCCCGATGCAGTACAGGTTTTGGTAGAAAACGGTCACGAAATCATCATTGAATCTGGTGCAGGACAAGGCTCTTTTTTCACAGATTTACAGTACTCAGAATCAGGAGCAAGAATTACTCAGGATGCCAAAGAAGCATTTTCTCAGGATTTGGTTTTAAAAATTAACCCTCCTACAGAAGAGGAAATTGATTATTTCAAGCCTAATACGTACTTAGTTTCTGCGCTTCAGATCAATTTAAGAGATAAAGATTATTTCACAAAAATTGCCGAGAAAAAAATCAATGCCATTGCGTTTGAATTTATTGCAGATGAATACAAGCAACTTGCTTTAGTAAGATTGATCGGAGAAATTGCAGGTTCTGTTTCTATTTTGTACGCTTCAGAATTATTAGCTTTATCAAACGGATTAATGCTTGGTGGAATTACTGGAGTAAGACCTACAGAAGTTGTGGTTTTAGGAGCCGGAATCGTTGGAGAATTTGCTACAAAAGCAGCCATCGGTTTAGGAGCAAGTGTAAAAGTTTTTGACAATTCACTCTCAAAACTGAGAAGGCTTCACACTTTGGTAGACAGCAGAGTTCCTACATCGATCATCGATCCTAAAGAATTAAGCAAAAGTTTAAGAAGAGCCGACGTTGTAATCGGCGCTTTACCAAGACTCAATATGCAGCCTATCGTTACCGAAGATATGGTAATGAAAATGAAAAAAGGCAGCGTCATCATCGACATCGTTATCGATAACGGAAAAGCCATCGAAACTTCCGAGTTGACCACAATGGATGATCCATACATCATCAAACACGGCGTTATTCACTGCGGATTACCGAATCTTACGTCAAAAATGCCAAGAACAACAACAAAAGCAATCTCTAATTTCTTCCTATCTTATATTTTGAACTACGATCTTGAAGGTGGTTTTGAAAACATGCTGATCCGCAAAAACGAAATGAAGCAGAGTTTGTATATGTACAAAGGCAGACATACCAAAAAAGTGATTTGTGACCGTTTCGGACTTACGTATCACGACATCAATCTTTTAATATTCTAAATTTTCGAAAACAAAGAATCGATCATCATTTATCAATGATCATTCATCAATTATAGATTGTAAAATCAACGTATGAAGAAAATAAAATTCTTTCTCATCGGGCTTATTCCCGGACTTATCATCGTATTTTTTGTACTTAATGCAAAAGGAGCAAGCTGTAGCGGTTACTTACCAAACAGCCGTGTAATAGCTGAAACTCTTTCAAAAGATTTCGAGTATTCTGAAAATTTTAAAAATGAAATGAAAGCTTTAAAAGTTGATGAAAAGTTTTTAAAAGACAGTATTATTACTTTAGGTAAAATAGATTTTGATCGCAGTCATGCGCAGAAAAAACCTTGCCCGGATTATGTGATCACTTATCCTGAGAAAAATCCTTCATACGAAATCACTTTTGAGAAATGTGAAGAAAAAGCAGTTCTTAATTCTTTGAAAAAGCTTAAATAAAATATTTTTTAGCCACGAATGCACAAATTCTTATTGATTATTATTCGTGCATTCGTGGCAAATAAAATCTAAATATTTCTCTAAAAATGGATGGCAATTACTACATGATTCATGATTATCTGATCTTCTTTGGAGTATTTGCTATTTTCTTTTTTCTTACGGTGAGTATTTATCTTTTCAGTCAAAATCAGCGGTTAAAAAACAGAAATGTAAAACTTTCTGAAAGCAATAAACTCATTGAGCATAAACTGAATGAGTTTCAGCTGGAACATATAGGAACCAAGCTTAATCCACATTTATTTAAAAACATTCTCAATTCTGTACAGTCTCATGCTTATCAAACCTACATGTCGCTTGACAAACTGGCCAATGTTTTGGATTATATTCTGTACGAAAGCAACAACAAATTTGTAAGTCCAAAAGAGGAACTAAGTTTTGCTTTAAGCCTTATTGAAATTAATAAAATTAAGATCAATCCGCTTTTTGATTTTAGAATTAAATCTAAAATTGACAAATCTGATGCTGTTTTTGAAGAAAAAATATTTGCTCCGTTGCTTTCTGTTGACTTAATTGAAAATGCTTTTAAACATACCGATTTTCTGGCTTCAGATTCTTTTATTTCCATTGCATTGGAACTTGAAGGCGGTATTTTTTCTATGAAAGTGAGCAATAAAGCTTCGCTTAAAAATGTACTGCACAAAGATCACAGTGGTTTTGGAAGTCAGTCTTTAGATCAAAGATTAAAAATGATTTATGCTAATTTTTATTCGCTTCAAAAGAGTTCAAAAAACGGTATCTTCACCGCAGAATTAACAATCAATTTAGGAGAATTCTATGATAAAATGCGTTATTCTTGATGATGAATTGTTGGCAATAAGCTACCTGAAACTTTTATGCGAACAGATTGAAAACGTAGAAGTTGTAAAAGCTTTCAACGACCCTAAAATTTTCCTCAACGAAATAAAAAATATAGACTGTAATCTCTGTATCTTAGATATAGAAATGCCGGGAATGACCGGTCTACAGGTTGCTGAATTGATTTCCGATTCAAAAAAAATCATTTTTACAACGGCTTACAAAGAATATGCTGCAGAAGCTTTTGATCTGAATGTGGTAGATTATGTAAGAAAACCGATCAAAAAAGAAAGACTGATTCAGGCATTTGAAAAAGCGGCAGATCTTTTAAACAACAGTCAGAAAAAAGAATTTATCGAATGGAATACCAACATTGGTAAATCCACTATTTTCACTGAACAGATTGCCTATATTAAAACCTCAGAAATCGACAGTCGTGATAAAGACATTATTCTGAAAGACGGAACGACGATTGTTCTGAAAAACCTCAATTTCAAATCTCTTCTGGAAATGCTTCCTTCAAAAGATTTTGCACAGGTGAATAAGAAAGAAATTATTGCTTTGTCATCTGTAAAAGTTTTATCGACCAACGAAATAATCACAACGATATCTAATGAATCTGACCAGTTTTTGAAACTTCAGATTGGTGATACTTATAAAAATTCTTTAATGGAAATGTTCGGAAAGTAGAGATATTTCAAACCTTTTTATTTTCACTGCAAAATCTCACCGCTTTATTACATCGATCCTAAAAAAGCATTTAGTCAGGCTAATTTTGTGTTTTGATTAAATGATTTATCATGAAAAAACTTTTTTACGGATGTGGAATTCTCATCTCCGGTCTTTATTTTTCTCAGGAGAAAGATTCAAAATTAAATATTTCTTTTTTCGACGGAATTGCAGTTGCAGGATATGTTGATCACGGCGCTTTTCTAAACTTTACTGGTCCCAACATAAATTTCACACATAAAAACACCAAACTGATGATAGGAATGCTTCCATCTCTGAGAATAAAACAAGATCAGTCGTCCGGAACCAAAAACAGTACAATAATGCCGACTTTAGGAGTAGGTTTTGCGGTAATCTATAAAAAAATTGTATTACAAATCCCTTTCTATTACAACACCAAAACTTCGACAGATAACGGAAGCTGGAAACCAGGCATCGGACTAGGATACAAATTCAAATAAGTAAATTATTTTGAGTTTAAAATAGTAAAAAATCTTAAATTGCAAATCCCTTTTATTGTCTAAAAGGGATTTGTTTTTAACCAGAATATTATGAAAAAAACAGCACTTCTTTTTCTATTGATTTCAGCATTTACTTTTGCTCAGAAATCTGTTTTAGCACAAAAAGTTGATTCAATTGTTAAAGGTAAAAAAGCGACTGTTGGAGTTTCTGTTTTAGGTTTTGAAGATGGTTTTAAATACAATAAAAATGCAACTACAAAACTTCCAATGCTTAGTGTTTTTAAGTTTCATATTGCAGCTGCAGTTCTCGATTTAGTAGATAAGGGAAAACTTTCATTAGACCAGAAAATTTTAATCAAAAAAAGCGATTTGCTTGAAAATACATGGTCGCCGATTCGGGAAAAATACCCTAACGGAAATGTGGAACTTCCTTTAAGTGAAATCATTAATTACACCGTTGCATGGAGTGATAACAATGGCTGTGATGTATTATTAAGGTTAATCGGAGGTATGCAAGTTGTTCAAAAATTCATGGATTCTAAAGGAGTGAAAGATTTCCAGATTAAACATAATGAAGAGCAGATGCACAAAGGAGCCAAATATTTGTATGAAAATTATACGACAACCAATTCTTTGAGCCAACTTTATAAAAAATTCTACGATGGTAAAATTTTGTCTGAAAAATCTACAAAGTTTTTATACGACATTATGTTGAATACCTCTACCGGAGGAAATAAACTTAAAGAACAGCTACCTAAACAATCTATAGCCCACAAAACGGGTTCTTCAGGGAAAGATGGAGACTTAACCATCGCAGAAAATGATTCAGGAATTGTTACCTTACCAAATGGCAAGCATTATGCAATAGTAGTATTTATTAGCAATTCTACCGAAACAGATGACGTGAATTGTAAGATGATTTCAGACATTTCAAAAGCAGTTTGGGATCATTTTAATAAGTAAAATTTAAAGCTTAATTTTAAAACCATTAAAATGAAAAAAATAATTTCAACAATAGCAGTGTTCAGTTGTGCATTTTTCTTTGCTCAGAAAAGTGAAAATTACATTGAAATAGGCTACAACAGCATTTGTTGCGGAACGCCTTCAAGCGCTCCAGTAATGAATTACATTAAAAGTTTTCAAGGTAAAAAAAACACTCTGGAGATATACCGACAGTCACGTTTGGGAAGAGAAGGTGAATATAAGTTGTTCATCGGAATTGATGCACTCTCAAAAAGCAAAAAAGCAAAGTTTATAAAAGGACTTGAAGCAACAATAAATTCTCAGAATAAATCCCGAAATGAAAACAGTGACGGAATTGTAGATTTTAACAGTCGGACAATAATTAAAAAAGAAAAATTAAGTACATTAAATAATCTAACTATATATAAAAAAGAAAATTTAAAATGATCAAAAACATTGTCGTTATCGGAGCGGGAACCATGGGAAATGGTATTGCACATACATTCGCACAAAGCGGTTTTAGTGTAAATTTAGTAGACGTTTCTCAGGAAGCTTTAGACAAAGGATTGAAAACTATTACTACAAACCTTGACAGAATAATTGCAAAGGGAAACCTTACAGAAGAACAAAAAGCAGAAACTTTAGGAAACATCACCACTTTCACTCAGCTAAAAGATGCGGTGACCAACGCAGATTTGGTAGTGGAAGCAGCAACTGAAAATCAAGATTTAAAGCTAAAGATTTTTGCTCAGATGGATGAGTTTGCTCCGGAAAACTGCATTTTATCTACCAATACTTCATCTATTTCTATTACTAAAATTGCTGCAGCTACCAAAAGAGCAGACAAAGTAATCGGGATGCACTTTATGAACCCGGTTCCTATTATGAAACTGGTAGAAATCATCAAAGGCTACTCTACTTCAAAAGAAACTTTTGACTCTATTTACGAAATGAGCAAAACTTTAGGGAAAGTTCCTGTAGAAGTAAATGATTATCCTGGTTTTGTTGCCAACAGAATTTTGATGCCGATGATCAACGAATCTATCGAAACACTTTATAACGGTGTTGCAGGAGTTGAAGAAATTGATACGGTAATGAAATTAGGAATGGCTCATCCAATGGGACCACTTCAATTGGCAGATTTTATCGGTCTTGATGTTTGTTTAGCAATCTTAAACGTGATGTACGATGGTTTCAAAAATCCTAAATATGCACCAAACCCATTATTGGTAAACATGGTGATGGCAGGAAAATTAGGAGTAAAATCAGGAGAAGGTTTCTATGATTATTCTGAAAGCAAAAAAGCTGAGAAAGTAGCAAAAATGTTTGCAAAATAATAACGCAAACAGTGCGTCGTTAGTAGTAATTTATCTTTTAATATAAATATATTGATTGATGATTTATAAACTGACTTTAACAAAAAATTAAATATCAAAGAGAACAAATACCAATAATTTTATTATCTTTGATTTAAAGTTAAAACATTAAAAAAAATGAAATTACCAAAGTTTTTATTAGCAGATAATTCGGAATTTCCTGAAGATTTATTCGTAGTACATACAGAATATCCAAGATTCATCTTAAACGTTGAAGAGGAAGAAGTAGAATGGCTTGATGATTTGGAAGGTGACGATGAAGAAACTATGGCAGACGAAGCAACTAAAGTAGTTGAAGCAGCGTTCAAATGGTGCGACGAAGAGTTGGCTAAGTACGACGAAGAAGAGGAAGATTAAAAACCACTTATAAAAAAAGGAACTCAATTTGAGTTCCTTTTTTATTTTTATTCAGATTTGTTGAATTTTAAAAGCAACAAATTATCCTGATACAATTCTAAAGTAGTTCCTGAAACTACATATTTATTAGCTTTATTAAGCATATCCAGGAAGTTTTGCTCAACACTCATATTTGCACAAGCCATTTTTGTAGAACCCATTTGTGAAGCTTCAAATTTCCCTGATGCTGTTTCCATAGTTATTCCACCAAAATATCTGTTACATCCGGCATTTCCGTTAATCTTTGAACCTTCTATAACCAAAGTAGGAACCTGTCCTTTCACGTTATCCGCTAAAGTCCATTTTGTATTGGCGATTGATGGTTGCGCTTTTCCAACTTTTGATGAAGATGCGTTTTTCATTGTTCCGCAAGATGCCAAAACGGCAACTGTGCATATACTTAAAAAAAGATTTTTCATTTTACTTTTTGATTTAATTCAAATTTACGGAAATTATTAATACTTTATTTCTAAAAAACAGATTTACGTTAAATGTATTTTTAAATTATTTAATTTTAATAAAATGTTTTTTAAGATTTTCGGCGTCTTCATCTTTCTGAAAATTCATCCCGACAACGCTCGAATGTCCCATTTTATATTCTTTGTTGGTTAGTAGAAAACCTTTTTTTCTCAAACTCTGATCTAAAGTACTCATTCCTATACTCTTCCGTCTTCTGTCGATATCTTTTACCAAAGCATTTCCCTTTTCTCCTCTTTTTTCAGGATAAAACCATTGATGTACATAGCAACAATCTGCTTTTTCAAACATTTCTTCTGCTTTATCATGAGGTCGGTCAGGATTACCTTCATTTTTAAAAATTTGAACTATATCGAAATGCCCACTAGAATAATTCTGGGTTCCGTTATTTAAATCTAAAAGAAAAGCTGCGTTTTCCGGAGTAATCTTTCCTTTGTTTAATACTTTTATAATTTCGTCTGAAAAATTGACAACTTGCGGACTGTAAAGATTAGTTGCCAATTGATGCCAAATAATAAAATAAAAATTTTGAAAAAAAACTAAATTGGCGGAGCTTAAACCTAAATCATATTCATTGGGGAATCCTTTTTTCTGAATCAAACTTAAAAGTTTCGTACTCGCAATGCTGTCGTTCTTTGTAATTTCCTTTTTAAATTTCGCATAATTTCCACCGGAAAGTTTTCGGTAATGCTGATCAATCGTAAATAAAGAATCAAGCTCTTTCCGGTAATTATTATCAAATTTATTTTTACATTTTAGCTTTTTGTATTGTTCAATATTGGGAAAATGAGATGAAAGAAAATTTTCTTCAAATTTATATTTCATACAATCTAAAGACTGATAATGTTTAAAAGCATTTTCGTAATCCTTTTTGTTTATAAGAACTTTCATATGATTATACAAATCATTCGCATGAGGTTCTTTAAAAGTTTTAAACGCCTTCTGATAATAAAAATCTGCACTGTCTAACTCATTAGTCACAATCTTATCTTCTGCCGAATTTACGGCTTCATAATATCTAATTAATTTCTTATTGGTCAGTTCATTATTTTGACAATGAAAAGAAGTGTAAACAAGCAGAAAAACAAGAGCTATAAATGATTTCATATTAATTTAGTATTATTTTTAAAATAAAAAAAGCGGACAAATGTCCGCTTCCAATATATGATATTTTCTTTTATGATCTCAATTCTGCATTAAATTCTTTTTGGAAAGATTTAATTAAAGAATCCATTACGTGAGAGATTTCTTTTTCTTCCAAAGTTTTTTCTTCGTTTAACAATTCAAAACTCATTGCGTAAGACTTCTTACCTTCAGGAAGATTTTTCCCTTCATAAACATCAAAAAGATTAATGTTTTTAATGAATGGAGATTTATTCTTTTTAGCCGTTTGATACAATTCCTGATAAGAAATATTCTTGTCAATCAGTAAAGCTAAATCTCTTCTGATCTTGTTAAATTTAGGAATATCTTTAAACTTCAATTCGTTTTTAGAACGTAATTCCTGAGCAAATTCAAGCTCGATTTCTGCGTAGAAACAATCCTGATCTACATCAAAATCCTTCAACATTTGAGGAGCTACTTTTCCGATTCTTACCAAAGTTTTATCTTCAGACTTGTATTCAATTGCATCTGAGAATCTTTCGTCAGACAAAGCAACTTCTTTATAATCGATCGCTAATCTTTCCAACAAAACTTTCACATAAGCTTTCAGGTTGTAGAAATCTGTAGCAGATTTTGGCTGTAACCAGTTTTCAGCAACATTTCTTCCTGAAACCAAAATAGCCAACTGTTTTCTTTCTTCGTACTTCTCTCTTTTGTGGTAGATTTTTCCGAATTCGAAAAATTTGATATCCTGATTTTTTCTGTTGATATTATATACTGCATTCTGCAAAAGTCCTTCCAATAAAGACTTTCTCATAAATGCCAAATCTCCGCTTAAAGGATTTAGCAATTTCACAACATCAGTTTCATCTTTTACAGAAGTTAACGAATTGTTCATCACTTCATTGAAACCTAAACTCTGTAAAGTTCTTGCCCAAGAGTTCTCCAATTCATCCTGATCGTTTGCACTTAATTTTACAGGAGTAAATGAAATTTTTTGCGGAGCGTCGATCTTGTTGTACCCGTAGATCCTTAAGATCTCTTCGATAACATCGATCTCTCTTGTTACATCAGCTCTGTAAGCAGGTACTGAAATTTCAAAACCATTTTGAATATCATTTAAAACCTGAATTTCCAGTGCTTTTAAAATTTCTTTTACTTTTTCTCTGTGAATTTTTGTTCCTAAGATTTGTTCGATTTTTGAAAATCTGATGATGATATAGCTATCTTCAATTTTCTTAGGATATTCTTCTAATAACTCTCCTGTCAACTTTCCTTCAGCTAATTCTTCGATCAATTTGATGGCATGAGTAATCGCTGTTCTTGTAATATTAGGATCTACTCCTCTTTCAAATCTGAAAGAAGCATCGGTATTCAAGCCATGGAATTTAGCTCCTTTTCTTACCGCAACCGGATTGAAATAAGCACTTTCCAGGAAAATAGTTTTTGTCTCGCTAGAAACTCCCGAATTGGCACCGCCAAAAACTCCGGCAATACACATCGGATTATCCTGTCCGTCTTTAATGATGATTTCAGAACCGTTTAATGTTCTTTCAACACCATCCAAAGTCGTAAATTTTGTTCCTTCTGTAACAGTTCCTACTTTTACTTTTTTGTCTGCAATTTTGTCTGCATCGAAAGCGTGAAGCGGCTGACCGAAACCGTGAAGAATATAATTGGTAATATCTACAATATTGTTAATTGGGCTTAAACCTATTGCTTTTAATCTGTCTTTTAACCAAGCCGGAGAATCTGCAACTTTTACGTTTTCGATTACTGCACCGATGTATCTTGGTGTTAATTCAGTATCTTCAACTTCAAGGGTAAAGTTGTGCGAACCTTCATTATTTAAGGCAACAGAAGATACTTTTTCAAACTCAGATTTTTGCTGGTTTGTTGAAAGGAATGCATGTAGATCTCTTGCAACTCCGTAATGAGACATTGCATCGGTTCTGTTTGGCGTTAAACCAATTTCAAGAACTTCATCATTCGTTAATTCGAAATATTCGGCAAAGTTTTTCCCTACTTCATATTTGGTTTCGTCTAAAACCATAATTCCGCCGTGATCATCGCTCAAACCTAATTCGTCTTCTGCGCAGATCATTCCCTGAGAAACCTCACCTCTGATTTTTGCTTCTTTAATTTCGAAAAAGCTTCCGTCTTTTGCATAAATTTTAGTTCCCACTACTGCAACAGGAACAGTTTGTCCTTCTGCAACATTCGGAGCCCCACAAACGATATTTAAAACTTTTCCGTTTCCTACATCTACTGTGGTTTTGTTTAATTTATCAGCATTAGGATGTTTCTCACAAGTCAAAACTTTTCCTACAACGATGCCTTCAAGACTTCCCTTTACACTTTCAAACTTATCGATTCCCTCTACTTCAAGACCAATATCGGTAAGAAATTCACCGATTCTTTCGGTTTTCAGTTCTGTTTTGATGTAGTCTTTCAGCCAGTTGCTTGATATTTTCATTAGTAGAATTTTAAATATTTAATCTTCAGGTTTTGTATTCATCATTTTTAACAACCATGAAACACCTCTGAATTTTGCGTCTACAAATGTCGTGTTTTTTTAAGAAATACCGAAATTCAAAAAGGTTAAAAAAATCATATTAATGGTTATTAATGGATTAAAAACAGATTTAAGTAGGGATTAAGATTTAGTTAATAGATATTATCTAAAATAGGTTTCTCAAAATTAAATTGTTTACAATTTAATTTTACCATACCTTTGTCCTATAATTTTAAAACAAAAAAAATGTCATTAATAGAAAATTTAAACTGGAGACACGCAGTAAAAGCTTACAATCCGGAAAAAAAAGTTTCTCAGGAAGATTTAAATAAAATTTTAGAAGCCGCAAGATTAGCGCCTACTTCTTCAGGGTTACAACCTTTCAGAGTAATCGTTGTAGAAAATCAGGATTTAAAAAATAAAATGGTAGAAGGAGCGCTTAATCCGGAAGTGATGAGAGATTCTTCTCATGTATTGGTTTTTGCAGCTTGGGATAGCTATTCTAACGAAAAAATCGATAAAGTATATGATTATACTACGGATGAAAGAGATTTGCCGAGAGGTCGCTTTGGAAGTTATACCGATAAGATAAAAGACATGTACAACGCACAAACTCTGGAACAACATTTTGCACATACAGCACGCCAAACTTATATTGCATTAGGTTTAGCGATGGCACAAGCTGCAGAGCTTAAAATAGATTCTACTCCTGCTGAAGGTTTTAGTAATGAAGTTGTGGATGAAATTTTAGGGCTTAAAGAATTAGGCTTGAAAAGTGTAAGTTTGCTATATCTTGGTTACAGAGATCAGGATAACGACTGGATGGCTTCGATGAAAAAAGTCAGAATTCCTATGGAGGAATTTATCATCAAAAAATAACAATTCGTCAACTTCACTTTCGCACTTATGGAAAATTCAGAATCTTTAAAATTAGAAAATCAAATTTGCTTTCCTCTATACGTGATCGCAAAACAGATTACTGGTCTTTATCGTCCTTTTCTTGATGAGCTGGATATTACCTATCCACAATATCTTGTGATGATGACTTTGTGGGAAAATGATGGTCTTGCTGTAAACAATATTGGTGAAAAGCTTTATTTAGACAGCGGAACTTTAACGCCCCTTTTAAAAAGACTGGAAGCAAAAGGATTTATCATGAGAAAGCGGAAGAAAGAAGATGAAAGAGTTGTTCAGGTTTTTATATCAGAATCTGGAAAAGCGCTGCAACAAAAAGCTTGTGAAATCCCGGCTAAAATGCATCAGAAAGTTGGAGTTTCTAAAGAAGATTGGGCGGAACTCAGCAACAGCGTAAAAAAAATATTAAACAAAATAGACAATCAATGAAAACATTATACACCACAAAAGTTACCGCAAAAGGCGGAAGAAACGGACAAGTAAAAAGTGAAAACGGAATTCTTGATTTTGAAGTAAGAATGCCAAAAGCTTTAGGCGGAGCCAATGACGACTTCACCAATCCTGAAATGCTTTTCGCAGCCGGATATTCTGCATGCTTCGACAGTGCTTTAAATTTAGTAATCAATAAATCTAAAATAAAAACCGGCGAAACAACTGTAACAGCTGATGTAAGTATTGGTCAGATAGAAAACGGCGGATTTGGATTATCGGTAGAATTAGAAGTTAATATTCCTGAAGTTTCTATTGAAGAAGCTCATGAATTGACTGAAAAAGCTCATCAGATTTGTCCTTATTCTAATGCAACAAGAAATAATATCGAGGTAAAACTTACGGTGACGAATAACTAATATTTTATCTAAAATTGATATAAAATCTGTTTCGAAATATGAAGCAGATTTTTTTTTGTTTATAAAAATGCAATCTTAAGAATTTTGACAGGAATATTTGTTATTGACAAGTACTAATTCACTCAATAAAAGATTTATTTTCTTATTTTTGACTCTAAAATTTTTCGAAACATTACAATCATGAAATATATTTTAAGTTTAGGCTTACTTCTGTCTGCACTTTTCTCTTACGGACAAAATTATCCATTTGCCACAGAATTTGTTACCGGTAAAGTAATTCTTAAAGATTTATCTGAATTGAATGGACAAATAAAATGGTATCCCAGCCAAAATGATAAATTACATTTCAGATCAGATGAAAAAGAAAAACCTGCAAAATATACTCCCAATGATATTACAAGCTTTTCTGCTGAAGGTCTAAAATTTGTTCCGCTATATAATTTCAAAGCTTACGCTGACAATTACGCACTAGTTGGAACCCCGACAAAGATTACAGAGACATTTGGAGAAGTTGTTTCAGAAGGAAAATTCAATATTTATTTTACGTCAATCAGAGGATATAATGCAATTGCAAGAACGTTAGAAGATTATCCTAATTTTGTATTTCAGGATGCTAATGATGCTGAAAAAAAGCTCTATGCTTATCCTTTCAGACTTAGAATGAAAGAAAAAAAATATGAAAAAGCAAAAGAAGACCTTTATGTTCTTTTTAAAGATTATCCAGAAATTGTTGACAAAATAAAAGCTTTCAAAAAAGAAAACGATTTTTTAGAAATCATCAAAATGATTGAAGATATCAACAAATAAAAGCAGTTTACCTTCCCACAGAATCACTTTTCTTAAAGGCATCTACTTTTAGATAAGAATCATTCTCTTCTTTTTTCTTTTTATCTGAAATTAAAATTCCAAAAAGATGATCAATTTCGTGCTGGAAAATCACGGCGGTAAAACCTTCAACCATTTCTGAGAATTTCTGACCTTTCAGATCAACATATTCCAGTTGAATGACTTTACTTCTGTAAAACTGATCATGAAAATCGGGAATTGATAAGTCTCCTTCCGGACCGAGATTCTGCAACTCTGACCTCCAGCTAATCACAGGATTAATGAAATATTCCAAAGGCTCTCCTGCTTTGTCAAAACGCTGTACCCAAATTATTTTTCTGTTGATCCCGACTTGCGGAGCGGCAATTCCTACTCCACCGTCAGTTGAAAGAAGTGACTTTTCCATTCTTTTGACCAAAATTGCCGTGTTTTTGTCAAGCGGATCGATCTCGGTAGAAAGGTTCAGTAAAGTTTTATGTTGATGAGCATCTGTGGTCTGATAGATTGGTAAAGCTAAATTAATATCGCCTTGATTGATCAATGAAATTTCATTTGACGTCAATTTCTGAGCGTTGATAAAACCGATAAAAAATATGAAGAGTATGGAAATCTTTTTCATTTTTAAAAGAATGTTGAACAAAGATAGAAATGTTTTTAGGTTTAGGCTAAAGCCAATGGAAATATTTGCATTAAAAAACGGGCTAAAGCCCGTTCCTATTGATATACTTCGTTAATTTTATTTGCAGAGTTGGCAAATTCAGCAAATAAAAAAAACTGTGACAGTCTGTTTAATCCGTGGGATATTTTATAACACATTAGTCACTTTAGAATTTTAATTTTAAAATGTATAAAAGAACACATTAGTTTTGAAAATCAAAGATTTTCTTTGGACACCAACTTGATTCTTTTACCTTTTTACTTTACTTTTTTTATTTATTTTCTTTAAACCTAATAAGTCTTGGTCATATCCGCGGGAATGATCAGATTATAATCTGTCGGGATGTATTCTTTCTCTGGAATTTTTAATTCGTCATCTTCAGATTCAAAAACAGAGATAACCGCCATTTTCAGATTTGGGTTTTTCTGTTTGATGTACCAGTAAATTCCACCAAATTCTTTACTGTGAAAGTTTCCGTTGTAATGAATAAAGGTTTTTCCTGGCTGTAGATTATTTAGAATAGATTCCGCCATTGTAGCATCTTTTGTCGCTTGAGCCGAAATAAAATTCATCACTTTGGTTCCTTCTGCATGATCGCCCATCATTTTTTTCATTTCAGGATAACCCGGCGTGTCTAAAGTTACATTAATCGGCAATTGAGCAATGTAAGACTTTTCTTTTTCGCTCAATTTATTTAAAGACTCCAAGCCTTCTTTTGCTGTTTGAGACGCATATTTTCTTGGAATATTGGTTGCAATAAAATTCAGGTTTTTATCTTTTGCAAAATCAACCAAAGGTTTATAATCTGTGGTATAATTATTCCACAAACGAACAGAATCTTTCAGACTTTTTGCTTCAATTTTACCGGCAAGATATTTATTAAGCTGTGGCTGATTATCTCTTTCAAACATTTCGGCACCCAAAGTAATCTGCTTATTTTTTTTGTCGTAAAGCCCTTCTGTTACTTTTAACTGAAGCCAGTGTACAATCGAATTATTGTGAAGTTCACCAAAGAAAACAACATCATAATCAGCAAGCTGTTTGACCACTTTTTCAGCTTTAATGGCTTTTCCTTTTTTATTATAGAATTGATAAGGTTTAAAATTCTGCGCTTTGAATGCAGAAAATCCTAAAACCAATATGGCGATAAAAATATTTTTCATTTTATATTTTTTGATTTTTTTAAACACAAATGGAACGAATGACTTCACAAATATCACAAATAATTATTGATTATAAATTTACAAATTAGTGCTATTCGTGAAAAAAAATTTGTGAAATTTGTGTTTAAGTTCAACAAAAAAGACCGTTTTGAATCTTCAAACAAAACGGTCTTCATCCAATCATCTAATTATTTATTTTTCAAGATCTGCTACCAGATCTTTCCATTTTTGTAGTTCAGGAATTCCCGGCTTTCTTTTTCCGAAGAATTGTACGATAAACTCGCCTTCGCTGTTGAATACTTCGATTGCCGTAACTTCACCATCTTCAGTTGGTTTTTTCACGATCCAAGCTTCAGCGATCTTTGTAACATCTAAATGTAAATTGAAATCAGGATCCATTACATTAAACCATTGTTGGTGCCACATTGTTTTTTTCACTTCTCCGGTATGGATCTGAATAATTCCTCTGTTTCCAACGAAAACCATGATCGGAAGTCGTTTTTCAGAAGCATCTTCCAAAACGTTTACCACTTTTGAAGGATCAATTTTTTTAGCATAACCTTCCGGAGCCAATCTCAAAGCCTGAGTTCTTGAAACACCGAATTTTCTGGTCATCATAAAGAAATCGTGTGTATCTTTAAGTTCAGTCCAGGCTTTTTTGAAACCTTCAGCATCAATTTCTGAATCTTCTTTTTCAGGAGCTTTTGGAGCAACTGCTTCAAATTCGAAAACTTCATTCTGATCTTCAGCTTTAAATTGAGCAACGATAGGATCGAAAGCTTCAACATTGCTGTCTTTCGTTAAATAAATTTTGTGAAGCGCCAAACCGTCTTTTCCGAAGAATTGCAGGCTTTTTTTGTCACCTTCAACCACCGCGAAAGCAAATTTCCAGTGATTTTGGAAGATCCTCAAATCGATATCTTCACCTACAAAAAGCTGTGCATGAGGACTGCTGAAATCACCATTTAAGTAAGTTCCTTTTCTTTCGTGAACACATTCGTCGTTTCTTGTTAGAGCCATTACTTTTCCTAATTTTTCAACTTCTGTTAAGATGTTTGCAAATTCAGGTTTTAGAACGGTTACTTCTTCTCCTACGTTAGTTAATAATAATTCTGCTTCGCTTACACTCAATTCTGCAGCGGCATTTCTTATTCTCATATGTGGATTTTCTGCTTTCAGAGCTTCCCATTTTTCTTTCAGATCGTTAACTATTGTATTCATTTTATTTATTTTTTTATGGTTAAAACTGTGTAATTTCTTTTGATCAATTCGTCTCCGGTTTTGCTTTTTATTTCTTCTTCTTTTTCGGAAATTTTCATTCTTTTAAAAAGACTTTTAGAAACTGTTTCTTCCATTTCATCCGAATTGTAAAGGGTAAAATCGAATTGAGTGAAAGGTAGAGTTTCCATGAAATCTCTCTGCCCGAAAGTAAGAACAAATGTTCCGTTCTTTTTTAAAACTCTGTAGATCTCGTTTAAATATTCTACCGGATCTTCCCAAAAATAAACGGTGTTTACGGTGAATATTTTGTCGAAGGTCTTATCTTCAAAAGGCAGTTTCGTTCCTTCATACAAAACAAATTCTGCCTGATCTTTAAATGTTTCATTTAATCTTTTAGCTTCAAGATGCATCGTTTCGGAAATATCAATTCCTGTGTATTGTATGTTTTGAGCTAAACTTAAAAGACTTTTTACGTGAGCTGCATTTCCGTGACCAATTTCAAGGATCTGCTCATCATCTTCAATTAAAAGAGTTTTGATGCTTTCCAACGTCATTCCGATGTTGGTTTCATTCATCATTTCTCCAATCTGAATACCTTTTTCACCTTGCGGATTGGCAAGGTTTTGTGCTAATATTTTTAAATCTTTTTGTTCCATATTATCCGAAAATGATCATTGGGTTTTTAGTAATCGGATGATCGCAGATAGTACATGGAAAATTGTAAGCCTCGCTGATATTTTCAGCCGTAAAAACTTCTTCCGGAGTGCCATATGCTGCAACCTGTCCTGATCTCATCAATAAAATCTTATCTGCGTACTGAGCGGCCAAATTTAAATCGTGCAACACAACTACTGCAGAATTTTCATGCTTTGTGAAATTTTTAATAATCTCTAAAGCTTTATACTGATGTTTTATATCTAAATTATTCAAAGGTTCATCCAAAAAAACCAGTTTTTGAGTAATTTCATTATCCAATTGAGCTAAAACTCTCGATAAATGCACCCTTTGTTTTTCTCCGCCCGACAAAGTATTGTATTCTCTGTCTTTCAGATGATAAACATCGGTTTCATACATCATTTTGTTCATCGCTTCATGATCTTCCTTTTTGGGTTGAGCATCGAAATACGGGTAACGTCCCATCATCACTACATCTTTTACTTCCAAAGGAATATCGTTGGAGTTGTGCTGAGAAAATTTAGCTTTATGTTTTGAAAGTTCGGCAACTTTCCAGTCTCTGATGTTTTTATCTTTAAATAAAATCTGGTGATTGGTTTTCACTTCATTTGCCAAAACACTCAGTAGACTTGATTTCCCTGCTCCGTTTGGACCAACGATTGCTAAAAATTTGCCAAAGCCCAAAGAAACATCCACATCATTTAGAATATGAAATTCTTTATGTTTATAACTTATTTGCTGAGCTTTTATCATTATACTGACTTTTTAAATTTCAACAAAATAGCAATGAAAATAGGTGCTCCCATCATTGCCGTTAAAATTCCGATGGGTAATTCTGATGGTTCTACTACACTCCTGCTCACCGTATCTGCTGTAAGTAATAAAACACTCCCAAAAATGGCAGATAATGGCAAGATAAAACTGTAATTAGATTTAAATAATAGCCTTAAAATATAAGGTACAATTAATCCTACAAAACCAATTGTTCCGGAAAAAGCCACACAACTTCCCACCATTAATGAAACAATGATAACAATTTGTTTTTTTAATCTTTCTACATTAATTCCTAAATGCTGCGCATCTTTTTCGCCTAACATCATTGCATTTAAAGCTTTTCCTTTAGGTAAAAGAATAGTGTAAGAAATAATTAAGATCACCGCTAAAATAATATTCTTCGTCCAAGTTGCTGCGGCTAAACTTCCCATATTCCAGAAGGTTAGGTCTCGCAATTGCTCATCTTTTGAAATATAGATCAGAAACCCTGTGATAGAAAAACCGATCGCAGAAATGGCAACACCCGATAAAAGCATCATGACCACATTGGTCTTTCCACCGCTTGTAGAGATCTTGTAAACCAGCAACATGGCAAGAAGAGAACCTATAAAAGCCGCAATCCCGACAAGGGAAAATTGTACTGCCTCAGGAAGATATTCTCTGAAATGCCCTCCTAAAACAATTGTAATTGCCGCCATTAATGTAGCTCCTGCCGTCAATCCTATTAAATCTCCGGTTGCTAAAGGATTTCTGAACAACCCCTGCAAACTGGTTCCTGAAACCGAAAGCATACTTCCGATAATGATCGCCATCACAATTCTGGATGCTCTCACATCCCAAACAATATATTTATCACTTAAAGACAAGTCAGACTCACCTACAATTACTTTCCATAAAACTTCAAACGCAGATCTATCACCAAAATCATAAACCCCTGTATTCAAAGACCATACTGCTATAAAAACGAGCAGTATGGTACTTAATATCATGTAAAAGTATAATTTACTTTGTGCTTTCAACTAAAAGTTTGTTTAATGAAACTGCAGCCTCGCCCAGTCTAGGACCGAAACCTGAAACTAAACCACCATCCATTGCGATAATTTTTTTGTTTTTACCAGCATTGGTTTGAGAAACACCCGGCATTTTTAAAGCACCCTCGTTTCCACCTGAACTCTGTAATCCGCTTGAGAAGAAGAACAATACATCAGGATTTGCTTTTACCACCGCTTCCGGAGTTAAAGGTTTGAAATCTTCAAAGTCATTCACAGCATTTTCTCCTCCTGCCAAATTAATTAAGGCCGCCATTGGTGTATTTTTACCAGCAACCATCATCATATTTCCTCTTGCGTAGATGAATAATACTTTTGGTTTTTTAGCGATAGGCTGAATTTGTTTTAAATCGGCATCAATTTTATCATTTAATTTCTGATAATCCGTGTTACCTATTGCTTTTGCAACATCAACAATTAGTTTTTTAGTCCCTTCAACTGTATATTCCTGCTTGAAAGTTTCAGTTTTGATTCCTGAAGCTTTTATTTTACCCATCAATTCTGGGTTGATATCTTTATCTGAGCCTAAAATTAATGTAGGCGAAACCGCCATGATTGGCTCAATGGTAATTGACCTTACATGACCTAAATTTTCTGAAGATTTCTTTAAAGATTCAGGATACGTACTGGTAACATCTGTTGCTACAATTTCTTTTTCGTGACCTAAAGCGGCAACAATCTCAGTAATTCCACCGTTTAAAGTTACAATTTTATTGTTTGATTTTGGAGCTTCTGCAACAAGTTCATTTCCGTTTTCTGTAGGCTTTTGCACTTCTTTTTGGCAAGAATATACTGCCATAAGAACAGAAGCCGCAAGGATGAATTTTTTCATTTTTATTTTTATCTGATTTATTTTCTAAAATTATAAAGGTTTATACTCGAATTGAGGATGACCTCTTTCACCTTTCTCATCTGTCATATTTTTAAATCTTAGTTTAAAATAATATCCTTCTGCATCTTTTATTACATAGAAAACATTACTTTTTACCTGAGATCCGGAAGGCCCTGCTTCTCTCCAGTTACCTCCAATCACTCGTTGATCGTTATATACGAATTTAGACTGATCAATATCTGATAATTTAAAATTATTATATGCTTCAGTTCCTGTTACAGTCCCTGCTGCATTCACTTCATAAGCTCCTGCGCCACTCATATTATTAATGGTAATAAAATCAGCATAGACGTAAGTTCCCATTCCCTCAATAACATTAGTAAAGACTGTAAAACCAATATCCCAATTTTTCTTTTCGGGCTGAATAACTACATCATTATTATTAACCAAGCTTACGAAACTGTAATTATATGCCGAGTTTTTAGTAACATTTAATTCTTTGATATTCGTAGTTTCATCAAGTGGTGCATATCTCACTTTATAACCGTTACCTTGTCTTAAAACCTGTATCTTCATCCATCCTCTTGATTCTGAGCCTGTATTAACAGAACCAGCAGCTACATTCCCTGTAAAAACTTTTACCCCCATATTAACAAGATAGATCCCATTCTCCGATGCATTAGCTTTTACTTCTTCAATCGCAGTATATCCTGAAGGTATATTACCTTTTACATCATCAATGTATTTTATATTGGCAGCGCTATATGGACCGACTACAACCTGACTTGTTAAAGTTGCTACATTTGCCGCTGTCACTTGTTTGATATCTGTTGCGTTAGGAACTTTAGCTGCAGCCATCGCTACTGATGAATTTAAAATTACTTTAAACTCATTACCTGAATAAAAAGCGAGATCCCAATCTCCTCTTTTTGTAGAAACCATAGAGTTCGTCCCAAAGTCAAACCAAACTTGATTAGGTTGGGTAGCACCACCAACTTTGGCATCTACAGTAAATCCGTCAGTTTTTGGCACTACAATTGGATCATCATTATCGTTAATACACGACTGTGTAATAAATGTTCCTCCAATTAAAAGATAAAACAATATTTTTTTCATTTTTAAAATTTTAGAAATTATAGCCAATTCTTACAAAATAGCTTCGGCCGTAGAAAAGATTAGAACTTGAATCGGCAGCATCGTGAACATTCCCAGAAATAGTAGTATCTCTAACCGATGATACATCGAAAATATTTTTCACTCCAGCGCTTACCTCAAAATGATCTTTAAAGAATGGCTGAGTAACCGTAAAATTCATCATGCTAAAATCATTTCGCTCACCAATAATATATTGAGAAGACGTAAGGTCTGACATCAAAGTAGGTATTTGAGTTTTCCCAGTATATTTATAAAATAAAGATAATGTAGTATTTGTTTTAGGAACAATATAATTAGCGGCAACATTCGCCTCAAAAGTGTAAAAGAAATCATCAGGTGAAAAAAGTCCGTCTTGATTCAAAACTCTTGAAATTCCATAATACGCAGCATTTGTTAATAAGCTAAACTGACCTTTTTGAGCTCTGAAATTGGCTTCAAACAAATAACTTTCAAAACGATCAATATTAATATATTTAAATTTTAAAGGATTACTGCTAACCTGCGCCATTTCAATCCTGTCTTTTACTTTCAGATAAGTAGCACTCGCTCCTATTCCCAGGTTCCACCCTGAATCTGTGGCTATTTTTTTATCAGCATTTAAAGAAACTGTCATTCCTGTTTCCGGACTCAAATCTGGATTCCCTTGAATATCATGATTACTATCTACCTGGTAGGTATATAATTCATCAAAATTTGGAAATCTGTTGGCACTCCCTACAACAAGACGAACATTATCATTATCTGTTACTTTTGCTCTGGCTGTTAATGAATAATTATGCTGTGTATCGAATTTATCACTTAAAGCTAAACGGTAACCTGGACGAATTGAAAGCCAATTTGCCGCATCCCATTCGACTGACATGAAATTAGCATAATTAAAAATTTTTCTTTTCACATCATTTATTCCTCCAAAATTCCCAGCTATATTACCTGCAAACCCGGTTGTGTGATCCAACTCATATCCAATTTGAAAATCAATTTTATCATTATCAAGAAAATTACTAAAAACTCCTCTTGAATACAGTACATCAGATTTATTATAAGACTGATATTCATTTAAATTACCTCTTACCTGTCTATTTGGAATATCATAGACAAAATCTCTGTATTTTCTATCCTGAGTTTGATATGAAAAATCTCCTGTATAATTAATTGCTCCAAGTTTTGCTTTTACATTTAGCTGATGAACGTATCGTGTAGTTTTATAATCTCTATCAGTAGAGATAAATGTTCTGTTACCTTCTCCTAAATACAGCTCTTTAACGATTGGATTGTAATAATTAAGTTTCTCATTTAAAAATCCAAATTTGTAAAAGATTGATGTTTTATTCTTCGAATAACGTATAACCCCGTCAACATTTAAAATATCTTTTGGCTGCCAAGCATAACCTCTTTTGTCATCTTGCTCGAAATACTTATACCCCTCATAATTACCTTTGAAACCTTGAAAATCATTGTGGTTTATATTAGCTCCTACATACCAATTATCACTGATATTATAACCAATATTTAAATTTTGAATATGTCTTCCTTCTCCATTTTTATACCAATCATACTCTTTACCTACCGTTTCTTCTTGTAGAAATGCATTTAATGTTAATTTTTTATAACTGTTTTTTTTAGTAATAATATTGATAACACCCGCAACAGCATTACTTCCATAATCTACTCCCATTGAGCCTCTTACAACTTCAATTCTTTCAACATTGTTTACATTCAATTTTGTAAGATCAATATTATTTCCTAAGCCAACATCCCCTACAACAGGTATATTATCTATGAGAATTTTTGTGTATTCACCACCAAGTCCCATCAGGTTTGCTGTGGAATTTCCTGAATTTCGGTCTGATGTAATGAGAATATTTAAGCTTTGATTAAGAACTTCCGCAACATTTGTGGCCGCCATATTCTTAATTTGTTCTGCATTAATAACCTCAACCTTATATATAGATTTATTAATAGATTGCTGAGTATATTGCCCGGTGATAACAACTTCTTCTATTTTTTTCTGATTTAGAGAATCTTTTTCCTGTGCATTTATCCAACAAACAGTAGACAACATCACAATTGAAAGTACCTTCTTCTTCATAAACTCAAAATTTTCGACAAATATAGCGCTTTATTTAGAACAAGTAAAAATAATTAAAACTTTATGAAGTGATATTTTTAATATTCAATAATGATAAATGAATTTTGAAAATGATAACTTATTTTTAAATAAAAATGCTAAGTGTTTAATATAAATGGATTTGTAAAAATAAAAACAAGACAAAAATCATTGTTTTATTTAGAATAATTAAAAACTAATTCTTAATTTTGCATCATATTCAAAAATAATAGAAAAAATGAAATTAAAATTACTTTTTACAGGATTAGTTTTTTCAGCTTTCGCAGCAAACGCTCAGGTAGCAACCTTAAATGAGAATTTCAACAGTTTTAATACAGGAAATACAACTTTCCCTCAAGGTGGTTGGTCTGCGGTACTTCCTCCAATGAATACTCCACCAAGTCCCCCGCCACCAATGATGATTGTTTATGCAGAAGCAAATGATGCCAGCAATAGATATGTTTCATCTTATTCAGGAGGTAATAAAGATACTCCGCAGTATTTAGTTTCATCACAGATCGTTGCTCCTACAGGAGACAAGACACTTTCATTCAAAGCAAGAAGAAGTTCACAGAATGTTGCTGCAGTAATTGTTCAAGTTGGTTTGGCATCAAGCCCTACAGATATGACAACTTTCGTTGCGGTAGGAGCGCCAGTTACACTTTCTGAAAATACTTATCAGACGATCACAAGAGTGATTCCAAGCTCATCTTCATCTTATATTGTTTTTAAAACGGTAAATGAAGTAGCCCTTACACAGCATACTGCAACAGATTTTGATGATATAGTTTATGACACAACTCCGGTCGGTACGATCAACGAAAACTTTAACTCTTTTGTAGCAGCTACTACTACTGGTCTACCGCAGAATGGGTGGAATAAAGTTATAGCAAACTCAGCGATCAATGTATATGTGGCACCTAATAATGGAAGTAATACCGCTCAATTTTATGCAGCAAATTCGCCAGGAACAGCTTCATACTTAGTTGCTCCAAAAATTATTGCACCGAACGGAACTAAAAAACTTCAATTCACGGTAGGTGCATCATCTAATTCTGGTGGTAGCTCTACCATTGAAGCAGGTATGGTATCAAACCTAATTGATATGACAACATTTACTTCTTTAGGTACACCAACAACTATTGCTGTGGGTTCTTCTCCACAAACATTTACTCTAGATGTACCAACTTCTACGAAACAATATATCGTATGGAAATTTACGGGAGCAGCAGCACATTCTGCAGCTTATGTAGATGACGTTACTTATGATGTACTTGCTTCTTTGGGAACATCAGATGTAAAAACGAATACAAATGTTTTTAAATTTGTTATTAATGCAAATAATGAAATTCAGTTTGTAGGTAAATCAAATGTAAGATCTGTAAAAGTTTATTCTGCATCAGGAAATTTGGTTGCACAAGGAGCTGCCAACAACAATAGATTTGATGTTTCTTTTTTAGCTACTGGAGTTTATGTCTTCACTTCTGAAGATGATAGCAAAACAGTTTCTCATTCAAAATTCATTAAGAAATAATTGATCTTTAAATATATTCTAAAAAAGTTGATTACAAATTGTAATCAACTTTTTTTTATTAATAGCATGAATGACAATCGATTATCAATAAATTTAATCTAAAAAAAAGCTAAAACATGATATTTATCTTGTTTTTATTTAGAATTATTAAAAATAATTCTATATTTTTGTAGAACAATTCTAAATAAGGAATAAGGTTATGAAAACAAAACTATTATTGGGGTCACTTTTTGCACTAACAGTTCAGCAAACTATCTTGGCACAAGTTGACGCAAACGGATATACTACAGTAAATATGTCTATGGGTGCAAGTTATCAAAATCGTGTATTTTTTGATTTAAGCACAAATAATACAGTTACACAACCTGCCAATACATGGGATGTTGCTTTTTACAGAAATGCTACTTACGGATACGGAACAAGAATAAATGATGCACTTAACATAAAAGTATATGAAGCTTCTAATAATCTTTCCAACTGGGATAATATCAATATAGCAAATCTTTCTTCATGGGGAGCGCCATTATACAATCCTGATCAAACAGCTGCATTAGAAGACGGAGCTTTTGAACAAGGCTCTGCGCCTACAGGATGGGGACAGTATAACGGAGGCAATCATCACGTTGAGGGAAAAATTATTTTTGTTATTCAATATCCTGATAATTCTTACATCAAATTTGCGATTGAAGATTATTATGGAGGTTATACCTTTAAATATTCTAAATGGAATGCGACCACTTCTACATGGGGAACTACCGAAACAAGAACGTTAGCAAATGGTACTGATGATGCTTATTTCAATTATTTCTCTTTTACAACAGGCGCAAAAGTAGAAAACATGGAACCTCCAAAAGCCAATTGGGATTTGATGTTCACAAGATACTGGACATTTTTTGGAAATATAATGATGTACAGAATGGCAGGAATTATTCAAAGTCCTACGGTTACGATTGCAAGAATACAGCCAGAAACTCAGGATACTGCTACCTATAACCTACCCGCTTCTACAGCTTTTTCAGATAATATCACAAGTATTGGTCACTCATGGAAGCCTACTTCAGGAGCTCCAATTTCAGATGTTTCCTATTATGTGAAACAAGGATCAGATTATTACAGAATGTTTTTCCTTACCAATGGCGGAGAAGCAAACGGAAATATGTATTTCAAATACAAAAATATTACCTCAACTTTAGGGATTACAGAAGTTAGCAAAAAGGCATCTTTCGGTATTTATCCAAACCCTACAACGGCTGACAAAAAAGTAACAGTTTTATTTGATGTAAAAGAAAAAGATAACAACAAAGGAAACGTTGAAGTTTATGATCTTACCGGTAAAAGAGTTTACAATGCAGAACTAAGTAATCAAGCTGGTTTCTACAAGCAAGATCTTAATTTATCTCATCTTGCATCCGGAAATTACCTCGTAAAAATTACTTACGGTGGAAAAACGGAAACAAAAAAACTTATTGTAAAATAAGAGTGAATAGTGAATCCGCTTTGCTGTCAACGGTGAATTTTAAAATTGACAATTGACATATTCACTGCGAAGCAAATTCACATTTTAGCATTCACCTTTAAAAATATACTTTCTATTTTTTCTAATAAAAAGGCAGTTTCAAGAATGATGAAACTGCCTTTTGACTTTTCTAGCTTCTAGCTTCTAGCTTCTAGCTTCTAGCTTCTAGCTTCTAGCTTCTAGCTTCTAGCTTCTAGCAAAATTAATAAATCTTAAAACCTTTATAAACCTGTGCTGTTTCTTCCAATATTTTAGATGCGTTTTTTCTGAAATCCAACAGGTGATCAGCTCCGTTGTGTTGATTATGATGCTCTACACTTTCCCATAATTCAATCAGGAAAAAAGTACCTTTATTATCTTTATCTTCAATTAAATCATATTGAAGACATCCATCTTCTTTTCTGGTTTCTCTCACCAAGGTCTGAAATAATTCTACAGCTTCCATCAAATTATTTTCTTTAAATCTGAAAAGAGCAACGATATGTAAATTCATGTATTATTTTTAGGCTGTAAATGTAAATTATTTTTGATTTTAATTGAATTCAAATTCTGCTAAATTTTTCACAAAAAACATCTCTATTATCTAAAATCATCTTTAAAAGAACTTTCCAAACAGAATCCCGAAACACGCATCCCATATCTCTTATTCCGAAACTAAAAAACAGATTTATAAATCGTAATCGAGCTCATTACAATCACCAAAGTTCCTATAATAATAAACATATTTTTTACAGGAAGTTTTGCGGTGAGCATTGCAGAAAATGGCGCAGTAATAATTCCACCAATTAAAAGACCTAAAATAATATTCCAGTGCTGAATTCCTAAAGTTAAAAAGAAAGTCACTGCAGCAGTTACCGTCAGAATAAATTTTGCAACCGTAGAACTTCCCACTGCAAATCTTGGTGTAAAAGCATTCTTAATTAATGTTCCCGTCACCAAAGGTCCCCATCCTCCACCAGCAAAAGAATCGATGAAACCACCGATAACTCCCAATCGGGTAAGGTTTGTCTTTTTCTTTAAAGCTTTATTTTGTTTAGGTTTAAAAGCATTTGATAAGATCTGAATTCCAAGATACAAAGTGTAGAAAGAAATCACCGTTTTTGTAATTTTCGAATAATATTCACCCAGATAAGTCAGCGAAACGGCTCCGATAATTGCTCCGATAATTGCAGGAATTGCCAGTTTTTTTACCAGACTTTTACTTACATTTTTTAGCTTAATATGACTGATACTTCCGGCCGCTGTTGTAAAGCTTTCAGCAGAGTGAATACTTGCACTTACTGCATGCGGAGGAATTCCCAGAAATAAAAGTGTGGTGGTGCAAATCACACCATACCCCATTCCCATTGATCCGGCGACAACTTCAGCAAAAATTCCTACCAAAAGCATCCAATAAAAAATATAATTGTCTTTGGCAAGAATAATTTCAAGTTCATCTAAATATCCTAAACTGTACAGTGACAGAAATGTGATTGCCAAAACTGCAACCGTAATAAAAAGTACATTGAGCCTGAACTGAATTTTTTGTGAAATTACCATATCATCAAGTGTTTTAAATCAAAAACTTATAAAATCATCACCGCTCCAACGGTAGAATTGCTGGTCTCATCAATAAGAATGGCATTTCCGGTTGATTTGCTGTCTTCAAAACTATCAAAAACCAAAGGCGACGCCGTTTTCAATCGTACTTTTACCACTTCATTTAGTTTCACACTTTCTGTAATTGGAGTTTGCTCTAAAGTATTAACATCAATTTTATATTCAATTTCTTTGATGATGGCCTTCAGAGTTTTGCTTTTATGCTGAATGAAATACTTATTTCCTTCATTCAGTTCTTTTTTGTCGAGCCAGCAAACTACAGCTTCCAACTCATTTTCAACTTTCGGCTGTTGATTGGTTTTTACCAAAAAATCACCACGGCTGATGTCGATATCATCTTCAATATGAATTACGGCAGGCTGATTAGTAAATACAAAATCTACTTCTTTTCCTCCAGTTTCAATTTTTGAAATTTTAGTCTGAATATTTTGTGGAAGTACCGTAATTTCATCTCCTTTTCGATAAATTCCCGAAATCACTTCACCTGCATACCCTCTGTAATCATGCAGTTCATCAGTTTGTGGACGAATGACGTACTGAACCTGAAATCTTGGATTTTCATTTTCCTGGTTTTCATTAATCTCTACACTTTCTAAGAAATCTAAAAGCGTAGAACCTTGATACCAATCTGTTTTCTCAGATTTTGAAACAATATTATCTCCATTAAAAGCCGAAATCGGAAAATAATTAACGTTTTCAAGCTTCAGTTTTTTAGCAACCAATTCATATTGAGCTTTAATATCATTGAAAACTTCTTCGGAATAATCAACCAAATCCATTTTATTAATCGCAACCACCACATTTTTCATTTTTAATAATGAAGCGATGATTGAATGTCTTCTGGTTTGTTCAATTACTCCTTGTCTTGCATCAATCAAAATCACAATCAGCTGAGAGTTGGAAGCTCCCGTGATCATATTTCTGGTATACTGAATATGTCCCGGTGCATCGGCAATAATGAATTTCCTTTTCGGGGTCGAAAAATATCGGTACGCTACATCAATGGTGATTCCTTGTTCTCTTTCAGCTCTTAATCCGTCTGTCAGAATTGCAAGGTCTACTCCATTTTCGTTTTTATTTTTTGATTGTTTTTCCAGTGCTTCAAGCTGGTCGATCAATATATTTTTGCTGTCGTAGAGAAGTCTTCCGATCAACGTACTTTTGCCGTCGTCTACACTTCCTGCTGTTATAAATCTTAATATGTCCACGTTTATTTTATTAGTAATGAGTAATTGGTAATGGGTAATTTTTTACACCGTTCATTTTTTTATAATTTAACTTTAGCATGAGTAAAATATGCAGTATAATTTGAATTACTTATTACTCATTGCGAATTACCTATCTAAAAGTATCCTCCTTTTTTTCTGTCTTCCATTGCAGCTTCCGTTACTTTATCATCGATTCGGGTCTCACCACGTTCGGAAATTCGGGAAGCGGTAATTTCGTTTACAACCTGATCCAAAGTTTCAGCTGAACTTTCCACTGCAGCAGTGCAAGTCATATCTCCAACGGTTCTATAACGTACTTTTTTATTTTGAATCTTGTCATTTTCATCGATTTGAATAAAATCTGAAACCGCAATTAATTGTCCCTCATACTCAATCACATCACGATCGTGCGCAAAATAAATCGATGGAAGCTGAATATTTTCTTTTTTGATATAATTCCAGACATCAAGTTCCGTCCAGTTTGAAATCGGGAAAACTCTCACATTTTCACCTTTGTTGATTCTTCCGTTATAGATATTCCATAATTCAGGACGCTGTAACTTCGGATCCCATTGTCCGAATTCGTCACGAACAGAGAAAAATCTCTCCTTTGCTCTGGCTTTTTCCTCATCTCTTCTTGCTCCGCCAATACAGGCATCAAACTGAAACTCTTCAATCGTATCTAACAAAGTATGCGTTTGTAACCAGTTTCTAGAAGCAAATTTTCCTTTTGGTTCGGTTAAATTTTTAGTTTTAATCGTGTCTTCTACTTTTCGTACAATTAATTCTGCACCAAGGCTTTCAGCAAAATAATCCCTGAACTGTAATGCTTCCGGAAAATTGTGTCCCGTATCGATATGCACAAAAGGAAAAGGAATTTTCATCGGAGCAAAAGCCTTTTTCGCCAGATGAACCAATGTAATTGAATCTTTTCCGCCACTGAAAAGCAAAGCAGGTTTTTCAAACTGAGCCGCAATTTCACGCATGATATAAATGCTTTCAGCTTCCAATTGTTCGAGATAATTTAGTTTGTAGTCACTCATTATTATGTGAAAGATTAAATTAAAATTAATGTGAATGCAGACCGCATTCTTTTTGTGAAGTTTCCCACCACCATCTTCCGGCTCTCGGATTTTCACCTTCTTCGATGGCTCTTGTACAGGGTTGACAACCTACACTGATGAAACCTTTTTTGTGTAAAGACAGTTCCTGAACTTTATTTTGTTCTAAATAATCCAGAACATCCTGATAATTCCAGTTAATTAAAGGATTGTATTTGTATAATTTCCGTTCTTCATCCCACTCCAGAATCGGCATATTTTCACGGTTTTCAGATTGCTCGGAACGTAAACCGGTAATCCATACTTTGGCATTTTCCAAGGCACGATTTAAGGGTTTTACCTTTCGGATGAAGCAACATTCTTTCCTGTTTTCAACAGAATGATAAAAACCGTTCACTCCCTTTTCAATCAAATATTTTTCAACATCAGAAGCTTCGGGAAAGTAAACTTCAGTTTTCTTTTGATAACGCGAATTATTTTTTGAAAGCAAATCGTAATGCTCATAGAAAAGTCTTCCTGTATCTAAGGTGAAAACTTTTATCGGTAAATTATTTTTGAAAATAGCATCTGTGATAACCTGATCTTCCTGACCAAGCGAGGTTGAGAAAACTACCCCTTCTGAAAATTTAGAGGAAATAAACTGTAATCCTTCCTCCAATGTAAGCTGCTGCAAAGTATCTATATCCTCTTTTGAAAACATAATTTTCTGTTTGATACCAGCAAATATCGAACAAAAATATTATCCTACCAAATAAGTAGACTTATAAAATTGAAATTATGATTTAATTAATCTATTAAATCCAAAAGAGTTTTTTTCTCTAAAATTTTAAGCGAAGCATCTCTTACTTCAATTAAAACATCGTGTAAACTGCAGTGATCTTCATTACAATCTGCACATTTTTCATAAAAATTAAGGCTTACACAAGGAAGCATGGCAATAGGACCATTCACCAAACGAATGATTTTTGCCAAATTTACATTTTGAGGATTTTCTTTAAAAAAATATCCGCCTCCTTTTCCCTTTTTACTATCGAGGATGTCCGCTTTTTTTAGTTCAAGCAAAATATTTTCAAGAAATTTCAACGGAATTTTCTTGTTTTCTGCAATTTCAGAAATAAGAATCGGGCCTTCATTTCTCTTTTCTACAAGATATGAAAGCGCCTTAAAAGCATATTGAGATTTTTTTGACAGCATTACAGCAAAAATAGGAAAAAAAATATTGAAGAGCCAAGGCAAAAGCTAAAAGTAAAAAGGGTGACTCCAAAAACTTTTTTTTACACATTTTTTTTCATTTGTTTCTTTCTACTTTTTACTTTTTACTTGGCTCTTTTCACTTTTTACCTAAATTTGCCTCATGTTCAGTAAAGAAGAAGCACAGCAATTAAAAAAAGAATTTTGGACGGCTTTCGGAAAATCATTTCCGAGAAAATGGCTTTTGTATAATACCAAAATCAAGGATTTTTCATTTAAATTTTATGCAGACAAGAAAAAAGCGGAAGTTTCTTTAGATATCGAAATGAAAGATGAAGTTTTCAGAGATGCGTATTACAATAAAATCTGGTCATTGGAAGATATTCTGAAAGATTTTGTGGGTGATTTTCATAAAGAAGAATTTTATACTTTAGAAAACGGAAAAGTAATCAGCAGAATCTGGGTTGAAAAAGAAGGAATTTCTGTTTTCAATAAAAATACATGGCAAGAAGCTTTTGAGTTTTTTGTTGAAAAAATGGACGGCTTTGAAAGGTTTTATTATGAGTATGAAGATTTTATAAAGGATGTTTAGTTATGAAAATAAGATATTGTTGGAGATGCAAAATGGATGTTCCAATGTTAGATTCCGAGGAGGGTAAAATTGCATCAAAGTTATTAGCAGAAGGCTTTCAGGAAATAAAAAAACAAGCAAAAACTCCACTTTCGGAAAATTTTAGAAAACTGTTAGATTATTATAAAGAGATAACAGGTTATGAAGAAACAAATCACAATGCCATTATGCATCATTTTATAGATATGTATGGTCCCGATTGTGAAAATTGTGGGAAACCATACAGAACTGAAACAGCTACATTTTGTCCCAGATGTGGAAATAAAAGAAAAATTTAGACAAAACTTTAGCATATTAACAACACAAAAACACATGATGAAAAAAATTATCTTATTCCTAATTTTATTGGTATTTCCTTTAGCATCTGCACAAAATGTTTTTAAATCACAAAAACAAATCTATTTGGCAGAATATTATGCCCATCAAAAAGAAGATCAGAAAGCTTTAGACCATTATTTGGAAGCATTTAAAATAAATTCAAAAACACCAAATAGTGATGCTTATTTAGAAGCTGCAGCAATTGCTTTTAAACTTAAAAATAATAAAACAGCCAAAGAATTACTTACCCAAAGTATTACCAAACAATTAGCTCCATTAGATTTTATCAAAAACTTTAAAAGTTTAATTCCTTATAAAGATTCTAAAGAAATGAAGGAAGTTTTAGCTCAATATGATGATTTGGAAAATCAATATTACAGAGAGCTTAAAAATCCTGCATCATATATGGAAATTCAAGAACTTATTGCTAAAGATCAGCTCGTTAGAGAGGAAGAAAATGTTTTTCAAAATTTAAGCAATAAAGTAGATTCAGTAAATATTATGAGGCTAAAAGAGCTTACAATGAAGTACGGTTGGGAATCAAGAGCATGGGTTTTACTTTGGCATCATCGTGGTTCTTATAAAGAAAGTCATTTTGTTTGGAACTTTTTCATACCATATCTTCAAAAAGAAATTGAAAAAGATAATGTCAATAAAGATTTTTTTGTAGATTTTGAAGAACTCTACGCTACTAAAAATAATCATCATGCTCCTGCAATTTATAAAATGGGAGGAATTGGAAGAGCAAGTGTGAATCAAACATATTATGACATAAAAAATCTTGACAAAAGAAGAAAGTCTGTAGGTTTGCCACCTTTATATTTTGAGTATTTTCTTTACGGAAATGAGCTTCCAGAAGGTTATGAATACAATCCTGCTAATCTTCTAAAAGATCTGGAAAATTTATAACTGTTAAATTTCTTTAAACATGAGATAATTTAAACTCTTGTTTAAATATTTTCCGTATTTTAGTTACACCAAATATATCATTACATATTTATTCATCGGCTTTTCGGCAGAATATGTAATGATATTTTTTAAAATTAAATCACAAAATTTTTAAAATACAATGGAAAATAACTCGTTTATTTTTACGGACGGAAGAGACCCCAAAATGATTGAAGCGTATAAAAAAGCGCAGGAAACTTTTAAATATTTCTGGCGAGAGCAATCTTGGGAATACAGAAGAATCATCCCTGGATTAAATCTTGCCTGTGTAAAAGCTTCTTTCTCTGAAGTAAATTCCGATGGAGAAAAAATCGTAGAACATATGTGGATGAATGACATCAACTTTGATGGCGACACAGTTAGCGGATATCTCATCAACGAACCCAACGATTTGACCACAATACAACCCGGAGATTATTTTGAAATCCCGTTAAACGAAATCAGTGACTGGCTTTTTGCTATCACTCCGATGCAGAAAAAAGCCAAAGGACTTTCAAAATTATTTTCTTCATCTTCGGAGCCTACTCCCAAAGCTTATGGCGGATTTACCATTCAGAAAATGCGTGGAGATATGTCTGAATCTGAAAGAAGAGATCATGATGAAGCGTGGCAACTCGATTTTGGAGATTTTAATGATATTGAAGTCGTTAATGAGCAAAAAGAAAAGCCTGAAAACCTCATCGAACATCCGATGAGCAAAAATATGAAAGAAGATTTTGTAAAATTTCTTGAAGAATATCCAAACGAACTGACCAATATTGATGAAAACGGGTTTACGCTTCTTCATCGAGAGACGATTGCCGGAAATTTAAGTTCTGTAGAAGTACTGCTCGAAGCCGGAGCAGATAAAAATTTAAAAACAAATAAAGGAAAATCTGCTTTAGATTATGCAAAACAACTAAATTGGGAGCATTTAATTCCTATTTTTGAAAAAAACTAATAACTTCTTAAACTAATACCAAATGATACCAGAGTTCCTCAATGAGTTTAAAACTCAGCTTGAAAAATACAAGCTTGAAACAATAAAAATTTCTGCCACACCTCTTGAAAACGGAGAATCTCTTCAAATTTCTGACAGTAAGTTTTTAGGTAAACCTTATTTACCAAAAGAGATGGAATACCCTAAAGACAAAGAAAATAAGCCAATGGTTCTTTGGACGCAAATCAATTTTGCGGATGTTCCGGTTCTTGATGGCTATCCTGATCAAGGAATATTGCAATTTTTTGTATCTGCCGAATGGTTTGATATGGATGATTACAAAGTTGTTTTTCATAACAATATCACTGAAGAGTTTCAAACTGATTTTTCTTTTTTAACAGAAGAAATGTATGAAGAATCACCTATTTATCGTGAACATAAACTCGATTTCAGTAAAGAAATTGAATATGGAAGTTCTGAAGATTTTCGATTTGACATGAAATTTAATGATAAAGATTATTGGGATTTTCAAGAAACACTTACAAAAAACCAAACAGAAGAAATAGAAAAAATTATTGATGGAACGGGTCACAAAATAGGAGGTTATGCCTATTTTACTCAGGCAGACATTAGAGATTGCAACAAAAATCTTAAGCAAGATTTGCTGTTACTACAGATTGATACTGATGATGAAATTATGTTTGGAGATTCTGGTGTTGCCAATTTTTTCATCAATCCGGAAGACTTAAAAAACAAACGTTTTGAAAAAGCTTGGTTTAATTGGGATTGTTGCTAAGAAAAAATTAATTTTAAAAGAGAGACTTTCGGGTTTCTCTTTTTTCATTGATTTACAAATTATCCTTATTTAGTGATATTTAAAATTGATTTTTATATCTTTGAAACCTTGTAAAGTGGTTTGGATAGTTGGTTTGTTTAAACCATTCAAACTAATTCAATGCTAAAATAATTTCATTGCACAAAATTTATCAACATTTTCAGTTTAGATTTAATCAGAGTTTTAGGATTTTTAATTTCAATCCCAAAGTCAGTTTACCTGTTATTTTGGTTTTTGGCGCATTGATGATTGTCAAGTTTCCGCAAACTGTTTTTTATCCGCTCCTTTATTTTTCAATGGTTTTGGTTTTTCATATCAACAGAAAAGATATTCCTTTTTTGAAAAAAACATTTATCAGTAATTGGAGACTCATTATTTTTCTGGAATCTGCGTTTATTTACACGCTATTTTTGATGGCAAATATCAATTATAAGATTGAAAAATTTGGTTTGCTGGCGTTTTTAGCAATCATTTCATTATGTTTTTTACAACCTAAATCTAAACCATTCCCTACTCTGCAATGGAATTTTATATCAAATGATCTTTTTGAATGGAAAAGCTATATGCGAAAAAACACATGGATGTTTATTCTTACCTACATCATCGTTGTTGCTTCGGCTTATCATCAAGCAAGTTTAATTTTATGCGGAATCTTCCTTCTCGATTACCTTTCCCACGTTTATGAAAATAACGAGAACAAAGAAATGCTTGAAGTTTATTTTAAAAAGATGAATTTTAAAGACAAAATTTATAAAAATGTAGTCTTTTTCAATGCACTTCTTTCGCCTACCTACATTGGGTTTTTAATTTTTAATTTTAGTGAAAGCTTATATCTTCTTTATTATATTTTCTTTATGAATTGCTATTTTTTATTAATTCTCACCAGAAAATACAAGCTTTATCATCATCACGAAAAAGCCAATTACTTCAGCATCGTAGTGTTTATAGAGTATTTTGCATATAGCATAACCATTATTCCTGCGTTGATTATGATCCGTTTAAATACAAAAGAAGCACAGCAAAACATCAGCAAATATGTTGGAAATTAAAAATATATCGGTCAGTTTTAAAGATAAAAATGTTCTTCAGAATTTAAATTTAGAAATTGAAGAAGGCATTATTTTAGGCATTCTCGGGAAAAACGGAGCCGGAAAAACGACACTGTTTGAATCTTTATATCAAAGTCAGAAATACAGTGGTGAAATTTTGTGGAAAAACCAGAAACTTCTCCGTGAAAACATCTCTTATCTTGAAACGGAAAATTATTTCTATCCCTACATTACAGGAAGGGAATATCTTTCTTATTTCGCAAAAGATAAACTTCCGAAAACGATAGAACTCGCTGAAAAATTTCAACTTCCGTTAGATAAATATGTTCAATATTATTCAAGTGGAATGAAAAAGAAACTGGCTTTAATCGGAATGTTGATGCTCGATAAGCCCATCAATATTTTAGACGAACCCTTTAACGGAGTCGATTTTGAAGGTGTTCATTTATTGTATGACATCATCCGTGAATTGAAACAAAACAATAAAATGGTAATTATCAGCTCGCATATTATCGAAACACTTTTTCATACTTGCGACCGAATCGTTACTTTAGAAAACGGGCTTATCACCAATATTTTTGAGAAATCAGATTTTGAAAAACTGAATCATTTTAAATTTGTTTAAATATTAATAATTTCAACAAATGGCAATTCCATCCAATAAAGAAGAATTAATCATTGCGATTGAATCGAATTATAAAAAACTGAAGGCAAAGATCGATTCGATTCCTGAAGACTTGAGTGATGTAAAAACTTTGGAAGGTCATTTAAAAGGAAGCGTAATGTCGGTAAAAAACCTCATCTCTTATCTGATTGGTTGGGGCGAATTGGTTTTAAAATGGAATTCAAAAAAAGAACTGAACGAAATCGTAGATCTTCCCGAAACAGGATATAAATGGAATGAACTAGGAAAACTTGCACAGAAATTCTATCAAGATTACGAAAATGTAGATTTCTGTGAATTGAAATTAAAACTTGATTCTACTGTAGAAAATATTTTAATTCTAATTAGCTCAAAATCGAATGACCAACTTTACGGAATCAGTTGGTATGAAAAATATACTTTAGGAAGAATGATTCAGTTTAATACTTCTTCACCTTATGCTAATGCAAAATTGAGATTGAGGAAATGGAAGAAAAAACAAGGTTTTAAGTAAATAATTTTCTAAAAAATTTTATTACAAATGTCCTTTTGCCTTGAAGCAAACGGACCAAAAATTCAAGACTGGAAACTTCCGCTAAAAATTTACAATCAATCCTAAAATTCCCAAAACTCGCATGAAACAATAATTATTACTTCGTTTCTGAATTTTGAACATGCTCAAACAGTGGGAATTTTTTAACGGATTTATTGTAAATTTTATTTACGCTACAGTTTCCTAGGTCGTACCTTTTTATCAAATTTTGGTTAAAAATAAAAAAGACATCTGCATTTCTACAGATGTCTTCATATTTTGGTGTTCTCTATTATTTTTGGGCAGCTTTTACATCGATACCGATTTCGATATCTTTGCTGATCATCCATTCTGCAGGATCAGTTTCGTCAGTTCCGAATTTGATTCCCCAGTCAGCACGGTTTACAGTGAATTGAGCTTTCAAAGTAGCAGATTTATCTACGATTTCTACTTTTGCAGGGAAAGTCACGTTCATTGTTTTACCTAATAAAGTTAGGTTTCCGCTTACCGTTTTGTTAGCACCTTCTACAGCGTTTTGAGCACCTGCAGCAAGATCTTCAACTTTAGTGATTTTGAAATCAGCAGTCGGGTGTTTTTCTACGTCGAAGAAGTCAGCATTTTTAAGGTGACCCTCAAGATCTGTATATTTTTTGTCTTTCTCAGTTACAGAAGCAGGATCTACTTTGATCGACTTCATGTCGATTACAAATTCACCAGATTTCAATTGATTATCCGCAACAGATAATTCTCCTGTAGAAACTGCTAAAGTTCCCCAACGTGGAGCAAAACCTCCTTTGTGGAAAGCTTTCCAGTTTACTTTAGATGCAGCCGCATCAACAGTGAAAACATCACCTTGCTTTTCAGCTACTGTTTGTTCTTGACCTGCAGTTGCAGCTTCTTTTTTATCACCACAAGATGCAAGAAGTAAACCTAAACTTGCCAAAGCGATTACGCCAATTTTCTTCATTTTTTTAATGTATTTAATATTAATATTGTTTGTTGTCTCAATAAAACCTTAAAACTTTCATTTTATTGTTTTGACTCTGCAAACCTCCGAAAAATTGAAGGCTTAATGATTAACATAGGATAAGAAAAGACTAAAATTATAAAAAACTTTTGGAAATTGAAGTTTAATAATCGTTAAATCCCAGAAATTGTACTGAATATTAAATCATATTGGTAGAATTGATGGAGTTTTCAATAGTATGATTTGTCTTTGTAAGGTGATTTTAATTGGGATTTGTTTTATATTTGAAAAGCTTCATTATCAATATTCATCTATAAAAAATTTATGAAATTCTAAATGTTTAAAATATCGGTGGAAATAAAATACAATATCAAGCTTTTTACGATTATATCAAATGTATTATTCGTTTCTGCTTTATTGTTACCTAAAATAGTTCCAGAATCTTATCGATTCGGTGAATTGCATGATGTATGGGCATTTTCAGTAATGACAGTATTTGCTTTTCATGGAATCGCAATCTTTTTAATTATTTTAAATATTGCTTTTATTATTCCAAAAATTAATGAGAATAGAAAAAAATATTACATTCTAATTCTTTGTAATGCTCCAGTTATAATATTCTGGATATGGTTTTCGATAATGATTTTATTTTTCACTTAATTATAATAAAATTCAATGTATGATTTGGGAACCAATAACATCCGAAGAATTATCTTTAGAAATTTCAAAAGCCGAAAAAGAAATGAGCTCAGCAAACTTTCAATTTTGGACTGAAATAAAATTCACACCTACAAAATGGACTGAACATGAATTTGGAGATGAAGGCGGAGGCTTTTGGGCAGTCGCAAAATATAAAAATTTTGTACTTTATTACAACGATATAGAAGACGGGTTTAATATTTCAGAATTTGAAAAAGATAGAGAAATAAAAGAATATGGAGCTGAACAGGACGAATTACAATTTGCTTTAATTAAACTCAGAAAATTGATTGAATATTATAAAATCTAAAAATTCAGAACTCAATTTATTATCTAAAAACTTTATCTTTAAATCCTATTAACAACTAAAAAACTATGAAAAGATTTCTACTATTAATTTTATTTCCTGTCTTTAGTTTCTCTCAGAATAAAAATGAGGCTGAAGTAAAAGTTAATGAGGGCATTATACTTCACGACGAAGGTAAATACAATGATGCCCTTGATAAGTATGAAGAAGCCCTTAAACTTGATAAAAATAATTTAATAGCAATTTCAGAAAAAGCAATGACTCTTGAAGCTTTAAAAAAATATGATGAAGCCATCGAACTATGTAAACTTGCAATAAGCATTTACCCCAAAGAAGATATAAAAACGATATATATTACTTATGGAAACAGTCTTGATCATTCTAAAAGAACAAAGGATGCATTGAAAATTTACGATGAAGGAATAAAAAAATATCCGAACTACTATCAACTGTATTTTAATAAAGCAATTACTTTAGTTAACGATAAACAAATTGAAAAATCTTTAGAATTATTTCAAAAATCAGCAACGCTGAATCCCAATCATCTGGGATCTCTGAATGCTTTAGCTGCCTTAAACCGTGACAAGAGAATTATCTCTATTTTAGCTTCGTTAAGATATCTTTCTATTGATAATAAAACTTCCCGTGCAAAAGGAAACTTAGATTCTGTAATCGATTTAATGCAAAAAGGTGTTACTCAAACTGATGATAAAAGCATCACATTAGCTATTGATCCAAAAGCAATGGAAGATGCGGGCAAAAAAAGGAAAGGAATCAATAATTTCTCAACGGTCGATATGGTTTTGTCAATGACTGCAGCGTTGGATTTTGACGAAAAAAACAAAAATAAAACACAATGCCAGAAAGCCATCGATAAATTTGAAAGTATTTTTGCTGTTCTGAAGGAAGGACAAAAAGAGAACAAAGGTTTTTATTGGGAATTTTTAGCTCCTTATTTTATTGAGTTGAAGGATAAAAATTTAATTGAACCTTTTGCAAATATTGTCTTTCTTCCCTCTCAAGCGGAAGATGTGAAAAAGTATCATCAAGACAATGCTAATGAGATTCAACGTTTTTATGAGTGGGATAAAAACTATCCGTGGAAATAATTTTCATTATTAAATTGTAAAAATTAAAATTTTATCATCTTTAAAACAAAAAAGAGAAACCTCACAGTTTCTCTTTTTTTATATCATTCTATCCGAATTTCTTTTTTCTTAGCCAGAAAAATAACCCTCCTAAAAGTCCGATTATTGCTAAAGGCAAAAATAAATTCAGATATTGCCAATTTGTTCTTTCATCAGCGATTCTGTGACGATCGAGAAGACGTTCTTCAATGTTTCTGTTTCTCAATTCCATCAGATTGCTATCGTCTAGAAGATAATCTAAGGCATTTCTAAGGAATTGTTCGTTACCAAATTGTTCGTCAGTCAGCATATCAACTCCTAAAGGTAAAGCTTGACCTTTAATGATTTTATTTCTTCCGACATCACCGTCTGCAATCACGATCATTTTATTTTCCGGACTTGTTGCTTTAAAGCCTGGATAAGATTTTCTTTCAATTCTTGAAGCATAAGCAGAATTAAATTTTCCTTCCAGAGCAACCGCAAAAATTTTCGGTGTGCTTGGTTTTTCCATTTGCCCGAGACTGTCTACGCTGGAAATTTCTTTTAGCTCAACATAATTCGGAACCTGCTTCAGTAAAGTTCTTTCACTCGATTCAAATAAAACATGAGTTTTAAATTTCCTTCCACCCAATGTATCGATTGATGTAGGAAATTCAAGTTTTACAGGATTGATATTTTTAGTGATCGGATGATCGTGTTCTGCAATTCCCAAAGGAAAATATGGCCATGGAAGACTTGTGTATTGTGCATTTCCTCCTACTTCACCGGTAACCAGTTTTAAAAGCGCATACTTTTTTACATCTTTTACCAAAGCCGGATTGATTCTTAAACCATAATTAAAGAAAAAATCAGTCATATTAATATCAACCGGGAAAGGCATTACTTTTTTAGATCTCGTTAAAGTATCCATTTCAGCGTTTACCGCATCGATCATCCAAAGTGTTTTTCCGCCGTTCATGATGTACTGATCCAGAATAACTTTTTCACCGTCTGTAAAAGCTTTTCTTGGCTTTGCAATTACCAAAGCGCTCATTTGCTTCAACAAAGGAACGTCTGCCTGAGTAATTTCGACATTATTTTTAGGAACAATCGGTCCTGCATCATAACTTTCTAAGGCAAGATTCATAAATCCTTCAAATTCACGAGGATTCAGCTCATCCTGATTCACAAGAATTCCTATTTTTTTTCTTTTATCTGAAGCAACTGCTTTTATATTTGAAACTAAATTATATTCTAAATTTTCAATCGATTTTCTCAATTGCTCTTCCGCATTGATATTAGATTGCTGTACAACTAACGGAATAGAAACTCCTCTTTGGTTATACTTTACAACAGCATAAGGAAATAGAGTAATCTGCGAAACTTTTCCGTCTTTGATATCCGGAAGTATTGAAGGCTGCATTCCCATTGCCATCAAAGTGTCCTGCGACATTTTTGTTTTAATGGGATCGATGAATTTAAAATCTATTTTTGGATTGATCTTTCTGAATTCTTCAAGCATAAACTTGGTTTCGCTCTGAAGCTGTTTAAAGCTTGCCGGGAAATCTCCTTCTAAGTAAACATCTACCGTTAAAGGTTTTTTAACCGATTCTAAAACTTTTATTGTACTATCTGAAAGCGTATATCTTTTTTCTTTCGTTAAATCTAATCTGATGCCTGAAAATGCAAGAATTAATGCGACTGCAAAAGTTCCAATCAATAAAATGGCAAACGGAGATTTTAGGTTGATCTTCTTCATGTTTTTACTTCTTTTTATTGATAAAATGATTAGACAATGTTAAGGTAAGACCAATGATAAAAATAAAATAGGCAACATCTTTAAAATCGATAAGACCTCTTGTAAAGCCTAAGAAATGTTGATAAAAACCTACATTTTGTAAGATAAAATCTGCTCCACCCAACAATTTATAACTTGCCAACTGTTCGATCCCGAAATACATGATGAAACACATGAAAACTCCCAACAGATAAGCCATGATCTGGTTTTGAGAAAGCGATGAAGCTAAAATTCCAACTCCCGAAAAAGCAGCAATCAAAATAATTAAACCGAAATAGCTTCCGAAAGTCATTCCCATATCGATGTTTCCTTCAGGAACTCCCAAAACGTAAACCGTATAAAAATAAATTACCGAAGGAATCAGACATAAAATCCCGACTACCCAAACAGAAAGAAATTTCCCTGAAACCAAATCTGAAACCTTCAAAGGCTGAGAAAACAACCAGTTTAAAGTTCCCGTTTGTTGTTCTTCCGCAAAAGTTTTCATCGACAATGCCGGAATAATAAACATCAGTAACCAAGGTACCAAAACGAAATAGCTCTGTAAAGATGCCATTCCGATGTCGAAAATATTAGAATCATTTTCGAAGAAAAACAGAAACAAAGTCGTTATCAGACTGAAAGCTGCGATGATGATCCACGCGCTCCAGTTGCCAAAATAACTCCAAAGTTCTTTTTTTAAAATTGCAAACATGTTTTATTTAGGTTTTAGGTTATAGGAATTAGGTTTTAGATAATTGGCGTTACGTTAACTCACAATTGACCATTCACTATTAACTTTATTAATTTTTACTTGGCTCTTTTTATTTTTTACTCTTCCCTTTCTTATTCACCAGCTTCACCGTCATCATGATTAAAAATACCAGAACGAAAAATCCTAAGATTAATTGCCACCAATATTCAATAACCTGATATTTTAAAATCACGGTAAAAACGACCAAAAATAAAATAAATGTGGCGATTTCGTTCGCTTGTCTTAGTTTTAAATTGGCTGTTTCTAAAGTATTTCCGTTGAGCTCGACTAATTTTTTCACTTTTTTCCAACACCAGTAATGGTAAATTGCCAATCCGATCAGGAAAATGAGCTTTAAATGAAACCACGGCATTTTCATTAATCCTGAATTCAAAAAAATCATGACCAAGCCACAGATAGCCATTATAACTCCGGCAGGAACGGTAATAATATTCCATAATCTTCGTGCCATAAAGGTATATTGCTCTCTCAGAATTGTCTTTTTTTCGTCAGAAAAAGCATCAGTATCTTTATAGTACACGAAAATTCTTACGAGATAAAAAATTCCCGCAAAATAACTGACCATAAAAATAATGTGTAACGCTTTTATTATTGTGTAAAGCATTTTAAATCAATAAATTATTTTATATGAGTAATCTTACAATCTCTATCGAGGTTTTTCAAATAGTCGAAGAATAAACTCTTTTTCTTTTTTAATCGAAAATAACCTGAGAAGATAATTAATCCTAAGACAGCTAGATAGATCAGCATTAAATAATAATTTCCATCGTAACTTTTAATTATAAGAAATAATATAAAGCTTAAGAAAATTAAATAAATCAATATTTCATAATATTCAAATCCAACAGATAGCTCAAAGCTTTCCTCATTATCTCTATTCAAAATGAAATTTCCTTTGAAGGTTGGAGAGTCTCCTCCTCCCATTAATTTTATTTTAAATCCATTTTCACTTACTTTTCCCGTAAAGTTTTTACCAAAATAATTGGGGAAACTTTGAAATATACCTTTTTCAATATTTTCTAAAACCTCACGTTTTGGCTTAGAAAATTCTAGTATATATCTTGATTTAAAAAACATTTAAGTGAAAATTAAGCGCAAATATAATGATTTTGTTACTCAACTTAAACTAAAATATTATGTCTAAAAATTTATTGAAGATTTAAGGTTTAGAAAGATTTATTTATTAGAAGAAATACTGTCTATTTTTTTACCATCGGCGTATTTTTTTATGTATTTCAGTTTTCCGTTTTCATCGTAAAACTTCCAGTCTCCAAAGTAATACCAATGGCGCTCGTTTTCAGAAATATCAAGCTTTGATTGTCCACGCTCCATAATATTTCCGTTTCGATGATAAACGAACATTTTAATTTTCTTTCTTCCTATTTTTTCTTTTTGATAAAGCTGGTTCTCTAAAGTCGTTTTCCAAATTCCTACTTTTTCACCTTTCTTATATTTTCCAACTGTAATTAATGTTCCTTCTTCAGTAGGATATTTTTCTATCCATTTTCCGTGTCGTTTCTGAGCTTTATCGGAAATCTTAATGTATTGATTCGTTTTAGTTTGGCAAGAAGCGAAAACAAAAATTGACAGCAGGGTTAGTAAGATATTTTTAAGCATAAAAAAACAGAATTTCCGTAAATATAGAAATTCTGTTTTTATTCTACAATTGTAGAATGATTTATTTTTTAAGAAATTACTCCTAATTCTTTTCCTACTTTTTCAAAAGCAGCAATTGCTTTATCCAAATGTTCTCTCGTGTGAGCTGCAGAAAGCTGTACTCTGATTCTCGCTTTTTCTTTCGGAACAACCGGATAGAAGAAACCAATTACATAAATTCCTTCATCCATCAGTTTTTCTGCCATTTTCTGAGCCAATTTAGCATCATATAACATTACAGGAACAATCGCAGCATCTCCATCAGGAATATCGAAACCTATTGCTTTCATTTCCGTTCTGAAATATTCTGCATTTTCCATCACGGTATCACGAAGCGATGTATCATCAGAAATCATTTCTAAAACTTTCAAAGCTGCACCTACAATTCCGGGAGCCAAAGAGTTTGAGAATAAATAAGGTCTAGAACGCTGTCTCAACATATCGATGATTTCTTTTTTACCGGAAGTAAATCCGCCCAAAGCTCCACCCAAAGCTTTTCCTAAAGTAGAAGTAATGATATCTACTCTACCCATTACTTCGTTAGCTTCATGCGTTCCACGACCTGTTTTTCCGATGAAACCTGTTGCGTGAGAATCGTCAACCATTACCAAAGCATCGTATTTATCAGCAAGATCACAAACTCCTTTCAGATCTGCAACAATTCCGTCCATTGAGAAAACTCCGTCTGTAACGATGATTTTAAATCTATGATTTTTTTCGGAAGCAGCAATCAACTGAGCTTCCAGATCTGCCATATTATTGTTTTTGTAACGGTATCTCGCCGCTTTACAAAGACGAACTCCGTCAATAATTGAAGCGTGATTCAATTCATCAGAAATAATTGCGTCTTCATCTGTAAATAAAGGTTCGAAAACTCCACCATTCGCATCAAAACAAGCTGCATAAAGAATCGTATCTTCAAGACCTAAAAATTCTGCGATTTTCTGCTCCAATTGTTTGTGAATATCCTGAGTTCCGCAGATAAAACGCACCGAAGACATTCCGTAACCGTGAGAACCAATCATATCCTGCGAAGCTTTCATTACTTCAGGATGGTTTGATAATCCCAAATAATTGTTGGCACAAAAGTTCAAAAGCTTCTTTCCGTTCGCTTCTATTTCTGCACTTTGCTGAGAAGTGATGATTCTTTCTCTTTTAAAAAGACCGTCATTTTCGATGTTTTTCAGCTCGTTCTGTAGATTTTCAAGATATTTTCCAGAGATCATTATAATTAAATTTAAGTTGCGCTAATTTAATAAAAAGGCATTAAACAAAATACGTTTCGGCACCTTTATTGATTTTTTCGGTCATTAATCATTTAAAAATTTAAACTAATTAGTCTACTAATTTTGTAGGATAATTATTATATTTGACCTTCCTAAATTATTTATAATGAATTTGACACCGGTAAAAAGCGCAGAAAATATTAGTTCAGAAGCATTTATTTCAAACCACATGAAAGCTTGTAAACCTATTATTCTAAAGGATTTTATAGAACAAAACAGTCCCGCTTATCAAAAATGGAATTATGAATATTTTAAAGAAATCGCAGGCGAAACAAAAGTAAATGTTTACGGCAGCGAGCTGGAATCTATCGACAGAGTGGCAAGTAAACCCGTTGCAGAAACTACTTTTTCAGAATATTTAGATTTAATAAGTACAAAAACCACAGAATATCGTCTGTTTTTATTTAATCTTTTAAGCATAAAACCTGAGCTTAAAGATGATCTTCATTACAGAGATGTAACAAAAGGAAAAGTTTTAAAATGGCTCCCGTTCATGTTTTTTGGTGGAAAAGGTTCGATTACAAGAAATCATATTGACATTGATATGTCTCATGTTTTCATCACCCAATTTCAGGGTGTAAAGAGAATCTGGCTATTTCCGTGGGAACAGTCTGATCTGATGTACAAACTTCCTTATAATTTTCACAGCCTAGTCAATCTTCAGGAAGCTGATTACGAAAAATATCCTGCTTTGAAACGTCTTAAAGGTTATGAAGCGGTGATAAAACCTGGCGAAACTTTATATATTCCTTCCGGTTGGTGGCATTATATTCAATACGAAACGGAAGGATATTCGGTTTCCGTTCGAGCGTTACCATCAAGTTTACTTGAAAAATGGAGAGGTTTTAAGAATTTAGTTATCATCAGACATTTTGACAATGCAATGAGAACAATTTTTAAAGAAAAATGGTTTAACTATAAAGTTAAAATTGCCAATAAAAGGGCTGAGAAAGCGATGAGTAAAGCTGGATGATGGAAGTTAGATGTTTTTGACTGTCCGTGTTTTACATTTTTACAAAATCAGAAAAATCCACAATTGATGACAAAAAATAATTTTATCAATTCAGTAACACCCAACTTCCAACATCCATCTTCCAGCCTCGAAAAAACTATTTCTTAATAAATTTCTTGGTAAACTCTGATGTTGAAGTTTTTACTTTCACCATATAGATTCCTGAAATTAAATCTGAAACATTAATTCTTTTTCCATTGGAAATTCCGGTTTCCTGAAAGTTTTTAATTAAACTTCCTTTTGCATCGAAAATGGCAATTGAATTGATTTTGCTATCTGCTTCAATATTTAGTATTTCTGCAGTCGGATTCGGATAAATTTTCATCAATTCTTTTTTCCCTACCTCATCAGTGGAAAGCACAGGAAGATTATTGATCTGAATATTATCAACTCTAAAACCCGTTCCGTAATCATCGTAAACAAAATCAATAGCCTGTACGTTTTTGTTAACTCCTAAAGCTCCCGAATAAATCTGAGTTCCGTTTGTAAAATATTTCAAAGTATTATCTGATTGTTTGATGATCATTTTTAAATTATGCCACTGATTTGCTGCTAAAACTGGACCATCAATTAATCCGGAATTAGTTCTAAAGCTCAATGTTCCCGTTAAGTAATCAATCTGAAAAGCCGCGGTATAATCTGAAATTAATGCGTTATTATAAATTGCAATTTCGTAAGATGAAGAATTAAGTCCCGCAAAATTATAATCAAAAGAAATTTCAACATCATTGCTGGTTACCAAACTTGTAATATTTTTTTCAATTCCGCAAGGATCCTGCACCAATCCGTTACTAATCATGTTAAAAGATCTAGTTCCGTCTGTCGGATTTGAATTAACAACCTGTGCATTGGCAACGGGAAGACCGCCCCAAACCGTCCAACCTTGTTGACCACCCAAATTTCCAACAGTATATCCTTCTGAATTTTCAAAAGAAATTTTTTGTATCTGCGCCTTAAAATTAAACGCTCCAAACGACATAAATACCATTAAAGTAAATAAAGTTTTCATCATAGAAAATATTTAACAATTAATGAGTCAACAGGTTATCAGTTTTAGAGATTGCAAAAGTAATACCTTATTTCGAATAATTTAAATATTTCTTTTTACATTTAGTTAATGTTCAATATTTATAAAATACAACGATTGTATTATCAACGACTAGTAAACATTTTTTCGAAATCAATTTCACTATAAAGAGATACAAAAATGTAAAAAATTTCACCCAATTTAACGAATTGGATGTTTTTATAAACAACAAAAAAGCTTTCACAAATGAAAGCTTTTAAGATTAGAAATAATTTTTACTGCTATTTTTTTACATCCGTTTTTTTATAAACGATTCCCTGTAAAGATTTTATGCGAGCAGTACATTCATCAGAAACAAGCGTCATCACAAGATTTTCTCCTATAATTTCATACTTATACTTAGCTTTTGTTCCTGCATCGCAAGGTGTCCCACCGGAATTTTTCACCAAATCAATTTCGCCGTTACTCAAAGTGTAATTCATGGTTTCAATTACTTTATTGCCGAGTAATACATCAATCTTGTCTTTAGAAAATTTAAGAACAATCTCTGCTTCCTGAGGAATTTTCGCAATACCACTCCACTCTGAATCCAATAAAGGATTGTCGGATTTTTTAGAATCACATGAGGTGAGATTCCAAATTAATAACATGAGTAAAAGAGTTTTGAAAAAGAATAAATTTGTTTTCATAAAGTATCATTTTTTGTTTACACTCAAATATACATTGAAAATCAATACAATAATCTTTTTTTTATTCTTTTACAAATTTTAAATTTGAATTTAATATTTTAATAAAGTAAACACCTTTTTGCAGAAGAGAAACCTGAATCTTCTTATCAGATTTTCCTTTTTTCACCAATCTTCCATCTGCAGTAAAAATTTCATAGTCTGTTTCTTTTTTTAATCCTGAAACAAACAATTCGTCTTTTACAGGGTTTGGATAAATGCTAAACTCATTAGTTTTAAAATCTGCCGTGCTCAAAGTATTATCCTGAGAAACTGTTGAGTTTTTCTCCAACATCTGATATTCATAATTAAACTGTACACTTGCAATCGGGAAAGTTACTGCTTCTGTAAAGTACTGATTATTTGAAGTATTATTTAAAGCAAAAAATGCAGTCTGACCGCCAGTTCCGGTTACTTTTATCGGTAATGGCATTTCAAAAAAGCTAACTGATGAATGACTTTGAGTTTGTGATGCTTTAAAGGTTACCTGATTTCCAACTTGCTTCCATCTGATGTCATAAGTGGGATATCCTTGTCCGTAGATCCAATCATTAAAAAACTCAGTAAAATCTTTTCCGGTTGAAGTTAGTAAAGAAGCGCTCAGATCGGCAGTTCTTGCATAACTATAAGCCAGATTCGGTCTTGCGTGATAGTCTTTCAATGCCTGATAAAACGCTGTATCTCCCAAAACCCATTTCATCATTCTTACCACATAACCTCCTTTAGAATAGGATAATCTTCCGCTGAAAATAGAATTAATGTTCCCCAAACTACTGTCTGCAACATAAACACTTCCACCAGCAACACTTGTAATGTAGTTTTTTTCGTTTAAAAGATAATTAAGAAAATCAGCATTGCTCATTATCAGTTTTTCGTAGGCAACATGCTCTCCAAAAGTGGCGAAACCTTCATTTAGCCAAATATCATTCCATGCTCCGCAAGTTACTTTATCACCAAACCATTGATGCGCCAACTCATGAGCAATTAATTGTTTACTCCATGACCCCATCGAAGACATCGTTTGATGTTCCATACCACCTCCAGCTTCAAATTCCATGTGACCATACTTTTCATTACGGAAAGGATAAGGCCCGAAATAATTTTCAAAAGTGTTCATTACGGTTTTGGTCCACTCGATGTTCGCCATACTTGTTGCATTTGCATTAGTTGACGGATAAATATAATTTACAAAAGGAAAAGGAGGATTTCCCATTGTATCATTTAATTTTACAAAATTCGTAATCGAAAGGGCAATAAGATAAGCAGCAGTCGGATATTGTGTTCTCCAGAAAGTACGCTTTTGACCATTTCCTAATGTGGTTTCAGACATCAACTTACCATTCGCAGCTACATTATATTGAGCCGGAGTTGTTATTTTAATATCAAACATTTCAATTTTATCATTTAAACTTTGCTTTGTGGGAAACCAATCTTGAGCTCCATAAGGCTCATTTAAAGTTGAAAGAATTGCAGTTCCACCTTGAGAACCATTAAAAAAAGCATTACCAGCTGTATCGGGAGCTCCGTTGTAAGTAACCGTAAGAGAATCTAAAACATTTGCAGCTAAAGAAGTTGTAAAATTTATTTTCAGTTCTTTCGTAGAAAGCTGCTGAAAAGTAAGATTCTGACCATGATAACTTACCTGAGAAACCGTAAGATTATTATTCAAATCAAAATAAATATTATTTAAAGCCTGTGTTGGTTTGAAATGAGAAGTTACCGAACCCGAAATATTATAAACACCAGGATCTATAGTAACATCCATCCTTTGATATTGTAAATCGTAATTTAAAGTATTAGGATTGGTATTTCCTGCAGCCATTTTAGCCGCATAAGATTTCATTTCTTTTTTTAATAAGCCTTTTTTTTCAACATTTTCATTTAGGTTTTGAGCCGATAAAGTATGAATCGCAAAGATGCTTATGCATAAAATATAAAATTTTCTCATTGTCAGATAATTAGGGATTAAAGATAAAAAAAACCTTTCAATCAAAGATTAAAAGGTTTATATATGAAATTAATATTTTTATTAAAGATCTAAAGCTGGTTTAAGAATTGTTTCCATTTTACTTTTCACCTGACCAACTGAGCCTGCATAATTATTTACCATCAAAGAGAAAACCAGTGTTCTTCCTGAATTGGTTTTTAAATATCCTGCTAAAGTTTTTACCTTATTTAAAGTTCCTGTTTTTGCAAAAACCTGTCCATTTCCTTCTTCTTTAAACATACCTTTTAGGGTTCCAGATTGCCCTCCAATTGGCAAAGAATTGAAATAAGTCTTGTAAAATTTTTCATCCATCAAAGAAGTCAAAAACTTCACCTGAGAAATTGGAGTTACATGATTACTTCTAGACAAACCGCTTCCATCCATATAATTCAGACCTTCCAAATCGAATGCGATATCTTTTAAGTGATTATTAACCACAATCCTTCCAGATTCCGAAGTTTGATCCCCCATTTTGAAATAACCAACTGTTTTTAATAATGCTTCAGCTAAAGAATTGTCACTCCTTTGATTGGTATAATAAATAATATCACCTAAAGTCGGAGATTTGTAAGCAGCAATCATCTTTCTAATTTCTGGAGATGCATCGGTCATTTTAGGAATTACTTTTCCGGTAACTGCTACTCCACTTTTTACCAGACTTGCTCGGAATGAATTGGCAAGGAAAGCTGGAGCATCAGGTAATTTAGTCGTTAAAGTTCCATTTCCGTCGTACTTTTCAGCATATACCATTTTATTAACATAAGGCGAAACATAGAAAAACTTCTTGTCAGCTGCAGGATTCATTGATTTTTTTACAATAAGTCTCTCATTTGCAGGATTAATCTCTTTGGTAGTACCTACAGGAAGATAGTAGTTATTATTTTCTAACCAAACAACATTTTCCGGAAGTGCCGAAATGTTACCTTTGAAAAGCGCTGTCTGAATAATAATATCACCATTTACCTTTTTAATACCTTCACGAGCCATTCCACCTGCGAAATCTGAAACAATATCTTTGTAAGACCAAGCTCCTGCTTTATTGGTTCCCAAAGATGGGTCACCACTTCCTACAATATAAAGATTACCGTTTAAAGTTCCATTCTCATCGATCTCTCCCGAATATTCCAGCTGTGTCATCCAACGGTAGTTTTCACCCAACATGCTCATTGCAGTTTCGGTGGTCAACAGCTTCGTTGTAGAAGCGGGAACAAGAGGAGTATTTTCGTTGTACGAAGAAATTATTTTCTTCGTTTTTGGGTCGTAGACTACAAATCCCCAAGTTGCATTTTTCAGCACGGGATCAGTCATCATTGTGTTTACACTGATGTCTACAAGTTCTTTTGGCGACAAAATAGCTTTTTCCACATACGCAGCAGGCGATGGAAGATTTAAGTTTGCTTTATTGTCGTAATTTTGAGAGTAAAGAACTGTAGAAACGGTCGATTGTGCAAATAAAAAACCAGCAGCCAAGACCGTAACACCTGAAATATATTTTCTGAAATTTACCATCTAATTTTTCTTTTGTATATATTTTGGATTGAATAAAAAACGATTAGTTAAATCATTTATCAAATTCCAAACATATAGTCAACGTTCAAATGTAGAAATTATTATGGTATGGTAGTTAAGTAGACTATAATAAAAGGCTATAAAATATGTTAAAGTTTGTTAAAAATCCACAAAAACATCTTTTTTAATGCTTTGATAAGCAGTGATTTCATCAAATTCTTTTAAACTTAACAAAACTAAACTTTTGAATTTTTCATAGTTTTTACCACGTGGAAGTTTAAGCAAAACCTGAAACTGATACAAATTATTAAGTCTTGCAATCTGCGCTCTTTCAGGGCCTAAAATACAGTCTTCAGGAAGATATTTTCTTAACACCGAACCTAAAAACTGTGAAGCACGATCCACTTTTTCGTCTCTTCGATGTTTAAGCTCAATCATAATCAGCTTTGTGAAAGGCGGATAATTAAATTTCTGACGTTCGGTAAGGAAATATTTATAGATCTTAGAAATATTATTCATTTTAATCAACTGAAAAACAGAATGATCAGGATTAAAAGTCTGAATTAAAACTCGACCTTTCCCGGAAACCCTTCCCGCTCTTCCAGAAACCTGTGTAATCAGTTGATATGCTCTTTCTTCAGCTCTAAAATCCTGTACATACAGCATAGAATCTGCTTTTGGAATTGCCACCAATTCAATATGATCAAAATCCAGACCTTTTGAAATCATCTGAGTTCCAACAACAATATCAGTTTCTCTGTCCTCGATTTTTTCGTATAATTTTTCGTAGGCAAATTTCTTTCGCATCGAATCGACATCCATTCTGTCAACTTCATTATCAGGAAAAATTTTAGAAATTTCTTCATGAATCTGCTCTACTCCTACTCCTTTTTCATTAAGGTTTTCAGAATAGCATTTTGGGCAGGTTTTCGGCTTAGAAGCTCTCTGTCCGCAGTAATGGCATTTCATTTCGTGAGCAGCTTTGTGATAAGTCATCACGACATCACAATTGGAGCAGTAATTTACATAACCGCAAGATTCACACTCTAAAACACTGGCGTAACCACGACGGTTGTGAAGAATCATCGTCTGATTTTTTTCTTCTAAAGTTTTTTTAATTTCATCAATCAGTTTTAAAGAAAAATTTCCGGAAACTTTTTTAGAATCCTGAGCTTCTTTAAAATTAATCAGTTCAAACTCGGGAAGTTTTACATTCCCGAATCTTTCATTCAGAAAAATATATTTCATCTTCTCTTTTCGGGCTAAATAATAGCTTTCAACAGAAGGCGTTGCCGAACCTAAAATCACATTCGCTCCATAAAAACTCGCCAAAACCAAAGCCGAATCTTTTGCATTAAAAAACGGAGAAACTTCCCTCAGTTTATACCCCGAATCGTGCTCTTCATCCACCACAATCAATCCTAAATTCTGGTAAGGCAAAAACAAAGAATTTCTCGTTGCAATAAGAATTTTGATATCATTATTTTTTATTCTTCTCCAGATTTCAACTTTTTCAAAATCGGTGAGTTTTTGATGATAAAAGCCAAGTTGCCTTCCGTATTTTTTTTCTAATCTTTGAGTAATTTGCTTCGTTAAAGAAATTTCAGGAAGCAAAAACAACACATTTTTACCTTGCGAAATACATTCTTCAATTTTCTCTAAATAAATATGCGTTTTTCCGGATGAAGTTACCCCATGAAGCAAAACATTTCGACCTTCTTCAAAGGCTTCATCCACTTCATTTTTTGCAGCTTTCTGTACTTCCGTAAGCTCTTCAACCTCTTCAATTTCGCCTTCATAGCTTTCAATTCGGTCTTTCTGCATGTAATATTCTTCAACAAGATTTTTATCTGCCAAAGATTTAAAATGCGAACTAGAAAAATAACCATCTTCAAACAACTCTGATTTTTTAATATGCAAATCAGGATTTTCTGTCTGTTTTTCTAAAATATGCAGGAAAAGATCTTTCTGTTTTTGAGCTCTTTTTAAACTTAAAAGAATCTCTGTAAGATTGTTATTTTTTAAAACCTCATCATTAATTTTTACATAAGCAACTTCTTTTGCTTTGTATTTTTCAGCAATCTTTTCATCGATCTCAATATACTGCAAATCGATCAAAGAATTGATTGTTTTAATGATATCTTTTTTTGGAATAAACGCTTCAATATCTGTTAAATTAATCAGCTGTCGAACTTCTAATGCCTGAATAAGGTACATTTCGTTGACATCTAAATTTTCAAACTCAACGGTAATATTGGGTTTTAATTTAAGATAGGTTTCACTTTCCAATTTTAAAGAAGACGGAAAAGCAAACCTGTAAATTTCGCCCAAATTGCAGAGATAATAATCTGAAAGCCATTTCCAAAACTTAATTTGTTCTGAAGGTAAAATCGGCTGTTCATCTAAAATACTGATGACTTCTTTTGCCACAAACTGAGTAGGCTCTTCATCGTGCAATTCAAAAACAATTCCCGTGTAGATTTTTTTTCCACCAAAAGGAACCAGAACTCTCATTCCAGGTTGAATTGTCGATTGTATTTCTTCCGGAACTTTGTAAGTAAAAGTTCCTTTCAGATTGAGCGGTAAAATAATTTGAGCGTATTGCAAGGGAATAATTAAAGTGTAAAATTAATTTTTTATTCAGAGAACTGCAATTTTTTATACTTTTATAACCGAATCTGTTTCAATTAAACTAAAACTATCATGAAAAAATTCTTATCTCTATTCATTTTATTATTTATAATTATGGTAAATGCGCAAGAAAGAGTTTTAATAAAGAAATCAGAAATAACGATTCCTATTGGTAAAAAAATTATTTTAAAACCTGAATTTCAAAAAAATAAAATTATAAACTTCGAGTTGGTTTCAGAAGAAAACATTACTGAGAAAAAAGATATGTTTGATATGCTCAAAAATTTTAAAAGAGATGAGACTAAAGATAATAGTATTGAACTTACCTTTTCTGAATCTGAAATGATGGGAAATTCTATTTTCACTCTTTTAACTATTCAAAAAACAGGTAAGACGATGAATTTCAAAGCAAAAATTAAACTAAAAGACACAACCATTTATCAATCAACCTCTATTATGCCAAGCTCAAGTAATGCCGCTTCTGTAGAACAGTGGAGAGACAATATAGATTCTATTTTTTTGTATGATTTTGAATTAATAAACTAAAAAATCATTTCAATAATCTTATACCAAATCGCTGAAGTAATAAATCCAACAAGAATACTGAATCCGATGATCAGATTCGTCAGTTTTGTATTTAATCTGAATTGTTCGGCAATAATACTTGCCGTAACTACCGTCGGCATTGCAGCTTCAAAGACAGAAATTTTCGCAACATCACCTTTAATTCCAAGTAATAAAGCTAAACCTAAAATCATTATCGGAGCTAAAATTAATTTGTAAAACATAGAAGCCGAAATCTGTGGCAACAATTTTTTCCAACCATTGAATTTCAACTGCAATCCGACAGAAAACAAAACCAATGGACTTACTGTTGCGGCCAGTTTATCAAAAAGAGGTTCAGCAAAAGTAAAATCGATGAACTGCGACAAAACCAATGCAGCAATACACCCAATTAACGGAGGAAAGGTAATCAGTCTTTTTAAAATAAAAATGGCACTCACTTTTCCGGATTTGCTTCCGCCTTTTACCGCAGCGATAATTCCCAATGTTGAAAGTGCAAAAAACATCGTCTGGTCACAGATTATCGCAATACTTAAAAGACTTTCTCCATAAAAGGCAGATATTAAAGGAAATCCAATGAATGAAGTGTTGCTATAACCACTTACCAATTCCAATGTACTTCTTGATCTTCTGGAATATCCTTTTTGCCTGCTGTAAAACATCATAAAAAAGAAACATCCAATTGCAATTACAAAAGTTGAAAGTATCGGAAAAAGCATTTCTGCAGACCACTGAACCTTTGGTAAATATTTAAAAGAAACCGCAGGAAGTGCTAAATAAAGAATCCATGTATTGATGCCTTTGTGCGCATCGGGATGAATGGATTTTGTTTCTTTGAAAATCATTCCTGCCAAAATACAGACCGCGATTAAAACAAAATTCACCATACTTCTTTTAAAACTTTTACAAATTTACGTTAGATTTTTAATTTAAGGTTATCATAAACATTCATTTTCTCTGCCCTCCATCTTAATACTTGTTTTTCTTTCTTAAATGAAATGCCATTATCTATCTTTCTAAAAAACCAATTCTTTAAAAACTTTGTTTATTCTTGCGATTATTAAATGCAAAGAAATACAAGGCTTTTCCAATAATTTATAGAATTTAAGATAAACAAAGCCGTTTCACTTATATTCGAAAAACAAATTTTAAAAATAATCGTTCAACTTCTTATCCATTTTTAAATATCATCAAATTAAACCTGTTAAACTCTGCTAAAATTGAAACTCGGATATTCATAATATAAATTTCTAATTCAAAAAAACTTTATCTTTGCGACTATGATTTTACGAGGAGAAAACTTAATCAAAGAATACGGTCCCAAAAAAGTTGTAAAAGGCGTTTCTGTACAGGTTCAGCAGGGAGAAATTGTAGGTTTATTGGGTCCAAACGGAGCCGGAAAAACCACTTCATTTTATATGATCGTAGGTTTGGTAAAGCCTACTTCAGGAAGAATTTTCCTCGACAAACAGGAAATCACGACCGATGCAATGTATCGCCGTGCCCAAAAAGGTATCGGTTATCTTGCTCAAGAAGCTTCGGTTTTCAGGAAATTGTCTGTAGAAGATAATATTCTTGGTGTTTTACAATTGACTAAACTTTCAAAAAGAGAACAGCAAATAAAATGCGACGAACTGATTGAGGAATTTTCTCTTCAACACGTTCGTAAAAACAGAGGAGATCTTCTTTCCGGAGGGGAAAGACGTAGAACTGAGATTGCAAGATGTTTGGCAACTGACCCTAGTTTCATTCTTTTGGATGAGCCTTTTGCGGGAGTTGACCCGATTGCTGTGGAAGATATTCAGAAAATTGTAAGAAGTTTGACCGACAAAAACATCGGAATCTTAATTACCGATCACAACGTACAGCAGACTTTAGCGATTACCAACAAAACTTATATTATGTTTGAAGGAAAGATCCTGAAAGAAGGTCTTCCTGAAGATTTGGCAAACGATCCGCAAGTAAGAGAAGCTTATTTGGGAGAAAACTTCGTTTACCAAAGTATTTTCGACAAACCGAGTAAGAAAAGTTATGCTTACAATATCTGGGCAGGAAATTTTGATTCTAAATCTCAGATGCAAGCTTTCGTCAATGAAAACTTTGCTCAGTTTGATGACCTTCGATTGATGCATGGTTTTGAAGATATCAGTTTTGCATCTTTGGGAAATTCAGAAATTGAACATATTTTCAATGATGTAGTTGATAAAAATGCTAACAATTCTTTTGTTTTCCAGAAAAAGGAGATCAATTCAAACTATTCTTTGGAACAAGCAGAAGCAGATTCTAAAGCAGCAAGTAGATCTGAATTGCATTATCTGACCACTTATGTTTTTGAGGGATAAATCTTAATTTATTATAAATGTTTTTTAAAAATTTATTCAAAAATAAAACACCTAATGTTTATTCTAAAACAGATAGGTTGCCAAAAATTGAATATTTTGAAAAATATCAGATTAAAGAATTATTTAATCTTTTACATCAAGGTGAAGAATTACTGGAAGAAATTTCCATTGAAAATTCAAATAATGATCTATTAAATTTCAAAAAACTTTTTATAGAAGAAGTTTATGAATTGGAAAGTGATAATATAGCTGATTTTACAAATATTTGGAATTGGTTTCAAATTAATAAAGAATGGAATCAATTTACAGGTTTGAAAGGTGAAAAAATTGGTGCTAAGATTTTAAATATTACAACCAAATGGAAAATTGATGATGATTTCATTCCGGGATTTAAAATTTCATTAGAAAATGAATATGGGGTTATTCTCGAAAAACAAAAAGAAAATAATTTTGGAATCATTAGATGGGATACTCCAAAAGAAGTTGATGAAGAAGATTGGATTGGAATGTTTGAAACTTTTAAAAAGATGGGAGGAAAAATTATTGATCAAAATCATCAGTTTAAATATATTAATGATGATGGAAGTTTAAAGAATCAAATTTAAAACAAATAAATTATTTGCTAAAAAACATAATAAAACGTACCTTTTCTCTCAGAAACGGTACGTTTTTCTTTTAAACCAAATCATGGCAAAACCTTTTAACAGAACAGTGACTTTATTTGGAATTTATAAACAACTCATTCCATTTATAAAACCTTACCGACCGATGATCTACGGAACCTTGTTCCTTACTTTTCTCGGTGCTTTGGCGGCTCAGGTGAATCCTTTAGTTTTAAAATATACCGTGGATGAAGTGACAAAACTGACGCGTCTTCCACATCCGATGAGCGAGGGAATTCATATTCTGATTATTATTTCGATTATTTTATTGGGCAAGGAATTACTGAATATTTTCATCAATTTCGGGCAGAAATTTTATGGTGAAAAAATCAGAATTAATGTAAGTTCGGTTTTAGCTCAATCAGCCATCGACAAAATTCTTACGTATAGAGTTGCTTATTTTAATGATGAAAACCACGAATCTGGAAAACTTCAAATCAGAATTGACCGAGGAATTGAAAGCCTTACAAGACTCGTTCAAAACTTCTTTATCGATATGCTTCCGCTATTTTCAAATGCATTTATTGCTTTGATTATTATGTATTTGCAAAACGTTTATGTCGGAATAGTTTCTACGATTATTGTTCCTATTTATTTTTATATCAGCTCGTTACAAGCAAAAAAACTGGGTGGCGTAAGACGAACGTTAAGGAATCAGCGTGAACAGAAAACTTCAGGGCTTTTAAATTTAATTAATTCCATCATGGTAATTAAAAGTTTTGTCCGCGAAAAATTTGAAGGCAAAAAACAGTACGATCTTCAGATGCAATTGATGGACAGCCAAATGTTCACTAGAAAAACCAACTTTATTTACGATGGTTTAAAAACTTTTATCGAGCAATTTGGGGTTGTTTTAATTATTCTTCTGACGGTTTATTTGGTTTTAGATCAGCAAATGACGATTGGTGCTATTATGCTTCACATTATGCTTTTCAACAATGTTTCTTCTCCAATCAGGCAGCTTCACAGAATTTATGATGATATGAATGATGCGATGATTTATGCCGAAGGTTATTTTGATATTTTAAATGCAGAAAATGAAGTTGAACCGAATGGAACTTTTGTGGAAAATAAAATCAAAGGAAATTTTGAATTAAAAAACGTCAATTTCACCTATCCAAACGGAACTAAAGCACTGAATGACGTTTCGATGATGATTGAAAACGGAAAAACTACTGCTTTAGTTGGATTAAGCGGAGCCGGAAAATCAACGATCATCAATCTTCTCTGCAAGTTTTATCTTCCTGATTCTGGTGAAATTATTTTGGATAAAGTTGATTTGAAAAATTACAATAATACTTTTCTAAGAGACGATTTAGGGTTAGTATTACAAAAAAATCACATTTTTCAGGGAAGTATTGAAGACAATATTCGTTACGGAAATATGAATGCGAGCTTTGAAGAAATCGAAGAAGCGGCTAAAAAAGCTTATCTCCACGAACAGATTTTAGATCTTCCTGAAAAATATCAACACGATGCTACTCAACTTTCAGGTGGACAACAACAGAGAATTGCGATTGCCAGATTATTTTTGAAAAACCCACCCATAATTTTTCTTGATGAACCGACAGCAAGCTTGGATGCGATTGCTACCGAACAAATTAAAAACTCTTTGGATGCGATCAAAGCTGGAAGAACGGTGGTGATCATTTCTCATTCGCTTTCGCAGATTTTAGATTCGGATAAAATTTATGTAATGAAAAAAGGACATGTTGTAGAAAGTGGAACTCATGATGAATTGGTACAAATGAACGGAACTTACAGAGAAATTTTCGATGCTTCTGCGAGAAGTTTAAATTTGGATAAATTGGTGAATACGTTTAAGAATTAATGTTATATTCTAATAAAATTTAGCGATTTCTTTTTCATTCCGAAGAATCTAAAATGTTTTTAATAACGATGCTGAGATTCTTTCAGAATGACAAAGAGACTGTTAAAAATTACATTTTAATATTTTAGCAACATCATAAAAGTTTAATTAGATTTAAAAATTAGTGATGATTAAAGTAAATTTGCATCATCTGTACAGATTTCTAAAATGAACGATCACTACTTAAAAAAAATCGACCGAGTAACGGCTATTCTTACACAATTGCAATCAAAACCGATTGTAAGAGCGCAGGATTTGGCAAAAAAATTTGATGTCAGTATAAGAACGATTTATCGTGATGTAAAAACTTTGGAAAACGCAGGAATTCCTATTATTGGTGAAGCTGGAAACGGCTATTCTCTGATGGATGGTTATAAACTTCCACCTGTTATGTTTACGAAGCAGGAGGTTTTGAGTTTCATCACTGCTGAAAAGTTAATGCAGAAGTTTTCGCACGAAAGTTTGGGAAACCATTATCAAACGGCGATGGAAAAATTGCGTTCTGTTTTGAAACATTCAGATAAAAATTTAATTCAGAATATTGAAAATCAGATTGATATTTACAATTATAATCCAAAAACGGAGGATACGATAAAAAATATCATTCCCACAATCTTGGAAAGTATTGCCGAAAAACATCAGATCTTGATAGGATATAAAACCGTTGATGATAAAATTTCTACAAGAACCATAGAAGTTGTAGGTGTTTTTTTTGAGTTTCATTATTGGTATATCATCGCTTACTGCACGTTGAGAAATGATTACAGACAGTTTAGGGTAGACCGTATTTTAAGCATTGTAAAAACTCAAAATCCATATTTGCAGGAATATGGACAAATTAATGATTATAGAAAAACTCCGAATGGAAATAAAACTATCGTCAAACTTTTAGTTGACAAAAAAATTACAGGACATCTGAATAATTCAAAAATTTATTATGGATTAATAGAAGAAATAGAAACCGAAAAAGGAGTTGAAATGACGTTTGAAACAGAATGGATTGACGAAGGTTTTCCTCGCTGGCTGATTACTTTTTTTGATTATGCTGAAATCATCGAACCTGAATCTTTAAAAATGACGATGAAAGAATTGATTGAGAAAATCTCTAAGAATTTATAATTTTGTTAAGCAACAAATTGCCTTAAGCAGTAAATTCATAATTTTTGTGGACTAAAAGTATATTTTTTTTGCCACGAATACACAAATATTAATATGAAAAATCTCCCGCAGATTTCACAGATTTTCACAGGTGATACTGCTTAATTTGCAAAATTTACGAGAGATGTTTTTAAATAAGAGCATTAAAGATGCTTAGAATCTTTCCCAGAAGAAAGGCGGCTCAATACCTAAAGCTCTTAAATAAGTATACCCTTGACCACGGTGATGTACTTCGTTATCAATAAAATATAGAATATTTTGGTACACTGGAAATTCATACTCACCAAATAAATTAAACGTTTCTTGGAATCTTTCTTCAGAGATCTGGTTAAAATATTGGTTAATCACTTCTGTTTCAGAATCCCATTTTACAAGAATTTCTTCTTTCGTTTTTGGTTTAAATGCTTCTTCAGAAAATTTCTCTACTTGCTGCTCTACAATTCCTTTCAAAGCAGGACCTGCAATGCTGATTAATTCTACCGCTAGTTTTGCAAAAGGTCTCATTCCGCCAATTGAAAATTCAAATAATTCTTTTTCAGGAAATGCTTCAATCACCCTTCTTGTGAGATTTCTGTGACCTTGCCAATGTTCTAAAATTTGTGCTGAAGAAATAAACTGTTGGTTTGCGATTGCTGTAGTTGTCATAATTTTTTGTTTTAAGTTGTTAATCTTAAGACAAAGGTAATCGCAGTTTATGACAACAGTTTGTCAGCAGGATTTTCGATGTTTGAAAAAAAGTTTTAAATTTTTAAAATAAATACATATTTTTCACGTTAGATTGATATCCGATACACAAATGTTTTAACTGTAAATATGTAGAGGTAGATAAATTTGAATTAGGCCGGTTTTTAAAATCGGTCTTTTTATTTACTCATTCATCGTATCCCACAAAGTCATCACCTCAACATTTTTCAATGGTTTTGAAAGAATAATCTTTCTTGAAGTTTTCGGAAGTAAGTCGAAAAAATTGTCACTAAAATGAGTGTCACCCATTAAATAAATATCCTTCGCCAAAACATCAGTTGAAATTTCGATTTCTGTTGCAGAGATTTTTTTGATTTTAATATTGGGTTTTGTAAGTTTTAAATCTTTTGGTTTTACGAAGAAGTGATTGTTTTGGGCAATAACTTTTTTGGTTTTATCCTTTAAGGTTAATTTAAAAAAGACTTCATTTTTATTGAAATATTTAATTAAGTTTTTAATTTCTATATGATTAAACTTTACAATTCCATCAAGTATTTTTCCATTCTGAACAGTCGTTAAATCATTCAAAATTTTTCCATTAAAATCAACAACCTGGATTTCTACTTTTACATCTTCGAACTTTTTTAACTCATCATTAATTCCATAAAAATCCAGAAATCCTTCTTTTTCTTCCGTTAAAATCACCTGATTTTCAAAGCTTCTTTTCACCTGATAATGCAAAGCTTTCCAATTTCCTAAATAATCAATTGATGACCAGGAAATCACCGGCCAACAATCATTTAGTTGCCAATACAAAGTTCCCATATTGTAAGGTTTTGCACGGCGATGTGCTTCAATCGCAATCTGCATTCCACGAGCCTGAAGCAGCTGAGAAACGTAATTGTATTTCACAAAATCTTTGGGAACTGCATAATCACGTTCCATATATTTCTTAATAATTTCAAATCCTCTTGCATTTTTTTCGTGTGCTTTGATCGTTGGATTTTCTAAACTTAAATCCGATTTTATTGAAAACATAGAGTTGACGGTTTCTAAACTCGGCATTCCCTGAAAACCATATTCTGAAGCAAATCTTGGAACTTTTTCATTATAAATTTCAAACGGAAACTCACCCCACCAAACGCCCCAATAATGAGAATCGCCTTCGGTTAAGCTTTCTTTGTGACCCCAACCAATGGAAGGTGAACTTTCCCAATAAATTGATTTGTCTTTTGTTGCAAACTCATTGATCGCATTCGGAATTACCTCATGGAAAACCTTTTTATAATCTTTCCAGACCTGCAAAGAGTCTTCTTTTGAATATTTAAATTGCTTCTGATATCCCCAATTGACAATGGCTTCATCAATTTCATTATTTCCGCACCATAAAGCGATCGACGGATGATTTTGAAGTCGATCAACCTGATCTTTAACTTCCTCTTTTACGTTATTCAAAAAATTTTCATCCGACGGATAAAAACTTCCCGCAAACATAAAATCCTGCCAAACCAAAATACCGTTTTCGTCGCAGGCTTTGTAAAATTCGTCATCTTCATAAATTCCGCCACCCCACACACGAATCATGTTCATATTGGCATCTTTGCAATCCTTGATGAGTTTTTTATATTTTTCTTTGGTAATTCTCGGTGTAAAACTGTCAGACGGAATCCAATTGGTTCCCTTTGCATACATCGGATTTCCATTGACCTTAAAATAAAACGATTTTCCTTTTTCGTCCTTTTCCTGAATTAATTCTACTGTTCTTAACCCAATTCTCTCTTCTTTATTATCAATCGTTTCCGAATTTTTCTTTAATGAAAATTTAAGCGCATAAATTATCGCTTTTCCCCATCCGTTGGGTTGCCATAGATGTGGATCTTCAATTTTAAACGGAACTGATATTTTGTTCAAGCCCTTTCTTAAGACAATATCATGATTTTCTTTATCAGTTGTAAAAACATATTTCCCTTCCTTTTCTGCATAAATTTCTGCATAAATATTTAAATCTGCTCTTTGTTTTGTTAAAGCTTTCTGTTCTATTTTTATATTTTCAATTTTTGCCTGATTCCAGAAATTCAATTTTACGTCCTTCCAAATTCCTGCGGTAACCAATCTTGGACCCCAATCCCAACCGAACTGATACTGCGCTTTTCTCACAAAACTTCGAGGCGATTCCGGCATTGTAAACGGAACTTTTTTTGCTAAATCTTTTCCAACATTTACTGAAGATTTAAATTGAATCTGTAAGATATTATTTCCAATTTTCAAATCATTTTTCACCGGAATTTTCCAGGTTCTGAACATGTTATCGGTTTTCTTCAGCAGTTTTCCATTTAAATAAATTTCAGAAAATGTATCTAGTCCATAAAAAATCAAGTCTGCACTTTGATTTTCTAATTCTTTAGCGGAAATTTTAAAAACTGTCTGATAATCCCAATCTTCATTTTCAACCCACTGTACTTTTTTCTCATTTTCATCTTTATAAGGATTGGGAATAAGTTTGTTATTCATCAAATCCAAATGCACCGTTCCGGGCACAGAGGCCGTGAGCCATTCATTTTCTTTGGAGTTTTTGAACTGCCATTTTTCAGAAGATAAATTTCGTTCTGAAAATTGTGCGTTGACTAATATTTGAATGAGAAGTAAAGCAAGAAGTATTGTTTTGTTCATTTACAGTTTATTTACAATTCTATGGATCCCGTCTTTGATAAGCGGAGTATTAAAATTAATGAGAAGGCCTAGTTTTATATTAGTCAGTTTTAAATAAGTTGTAATTTGTGAATAAAAAACAGGATGTAATTCTAGTACAGATTTAATCTCAACAATTACCTTATCATTAATAATCAAATCAACCTTATATGCATTTTCAATGTTCATTTCTTTATAAGCAACCGAGAGATAAATTTGTTGTTTAATTTCTAATCCTATTTTCTCCAACTCATAAACTAAAGCTTGTTCATAAGCACTTTCCATTAATCCTGCTCCAAGATTTCTATGAACCTCTAAAGCTGCACCAATAATTTTATATGATAATTCGTTTTCTGTCATTTGTTGTGTTTTATTTTTTTAACGCAAAGTTTAATACAATAAATGCATACACTATAAGTGAGCAAAGAGTAATCAATAAATTGATTTGATTAAGCATAAGTGTGTCCAAGCTTAATCAGCGACTTTGTCGCAACCTTTGCTCGCTTAGATAATACGATTCTAAAAAATCTTTGCGTTAATGTTTTTTTATACTTTAATTATTAGATATTAAACTTCAGTTTTTTAATCTCTTCCGCATTAGCAAAGCTTTCATAAGGCAAAACCGCCGATGAATGAAAATAATTCCCTTTAGTTACATTTTTCAATTCTGAAATATTATTGGAACGAACCCCACCACCAATTAAGATTTTGATATCATCAGAATAATCTTCAACCAATTTTTTTAAATTTTCTTTTCCTTCCATTGCAGAATTTTCTCCTCCGGAAGTGAGGATTTCTTTAAAACCTAGTTGAATCAATTTTTCAGTCGATTCAAAAATATTTTTGGTTCGGTCTATTGCACGGTGAAAAACACAAGGTTTTCCGTTGGCTAATTCAATTAAGATTTTATTTTTTTCTACATCTATTTCCTGATTTTCATCTAAAATCCCGAAAACAAAACCGTCTGCTTTGGCTTTAGAAAATTCAATAATACTTTTCTGCATTTGCCTGAATTCTGAATCGGTATATAAAAAACCTCCTCCTACAGGACGAATCATTACATGAATAGATTTAGAATATTTATCTTTTAAATATCTCAATTCTTCCAGATCGGGAGTAATTCCTCCTGAATTGATGTCGGCACAAAATTCAATTCTGTCGGCAACAGAATTCAACGCAATTTCGGCAGAAGTGATATCGAATGTGGCGATTTCTAAGAACATATATTTTATTCTAATTTTTTAATTAACTTTTTCTAAAACATTTCCGATGAAGAAATTATTTTTGATTTTAGTGACTTTAATAATGCGTTTAAAAACCTCTTTAGATTCTATATCTTGCAACTCCACATAAAAGCTGAAATCATTTTCAAGACTTGCATTTAAGTCGCATTTTTTCACTTCAATTTTCGTCCAATCTTGTGCTGAAATTAGAAAACCTGTATTTAAAGCAACATTTTCGGTATTGAACTTATTCTTCCATTTTTGCTGGAATTCTTTCAATGTAAGACTTCCATCAATATCCAAATCAACATTTGTTGCATCTGTTTTGAATTCATAATAATCTTTGGTCGTTATATTTTGCATGATATTTTCCTGATTAGAAATATCTGCATCAAAATAGCTTTCGATACTTTTCACCAACCAGTTTTTTGCTTCAGCGGTATCTTTGGTATTGTTTTCTACTACAGATTCTTTAGGAAGATTATTAATTTTAATTTCTTCCTTTTTAGTCTCGCTGCAACTTATTATTAAAAGTAAACTAATAATAATTACGTTTTTCATATTTCGTTTTTAAGTTTTGGCTAAAATCTATTTTATTTAAAACGGGTTAAAACCCGTTCCTATTGATTTACAAGCACTCTTTATTTTACAGCAAACTGTGGTTTTTCCAGACGATTTCCTTTTTGGTCGTACACCGCAAAATTAAAACCGTCCTGAATACAGTAAGAACCATATTCCCCTTTTTTATTGATTGCAATAAAGCCCACCTGAATATCTTTTAGATTTTTATTTCTTTTTTTTGTGATGGTTACAATTCTTTCAACCGCTTCTTTACACGCCTGTTGCGGATTTCTACCTTGCCTCATCAATTCAACCACGAGATGAGTTCCTACCGTTCTGATAACTTCTTCACCATGACCTGTTGCTGTTGCTGCTCCAACTTCATTATCAACAAATAAACCTGCACCAATAATTGGGGAATCTCCTACTCTGCCGTGCATTTTAAAAGCCATTCCGCTCGTTGTACATGCTCCCGAAAGATTTCCTTGAGCATCGAGTGCAATCATTCCGATCGTGTCGTGATTTTCAATATTGACAATGGGTTGATATTTGCTGTCTTTCAGCCATTCTTTCCACTCTTTTTCAGATTCTGCCGTAAGAATATTTTCTTTTTTAAAACCTTGAGAAACGGCAAACTGTAGTGCTCCATCACCTACTAACATAACGTGAGGCGTTTTTTCCATTACGGCTCTTGCTACCGAAATTGGATTTTTTATATTTTCGAGACAAGCAACCGAGCCGATGTTGTAATTTTCATCCATAATACACGCATCGAGCGTTACTCTTCCGTCTCTGTCGGGTCGACCGCCGTAACCAACACTTCTTTCGTTGGGATCATTTTCTACCAAACGTACCCCTTTTTCAACAGCATCCAATGCTCTTCCGCCTTTTCCAAGAATCGTCCATGCTTCTTCGTTGGCTTTTAAACCAAAATTCCAGGTGGAAAGTACGATGGGGTTATTAATTATTTTGTTGTTTTCTGGTGAATTTTTAGCAATCAAATCCAATGGATTCAACAACAATGCGGATGATAAAATTCCTGTATTTTTTAAAAATTTTCTTCTTGAATTCATTTTACTAGGTATTAGATTTTAGGAATTAGGATTTAGTTAACTCTTATTTCGTCAACAAAAAGCCACGCTTTTGAATCTGCTCCAGGATTTCCGGCAGGAATTATTCCTGCATTTTCGATTTTAATTTTAATGAATTTTGAATTCTGATTTCCTACTTTCAGATTAACTTTTCCTTTGGTTTTAAGAATTTCATCTTTACCAATTTCTTTAATCGTTTTAAAGTTTTTCCCGTCATCAGAAACAGAAATTACAGCCGATTTTGCTAAGTGAATCCAGCTTCCCTTATTGTCTAAAGTATTGAAATAAACTTCTGAAAATTTTATTTTTTCACCCAAATCAATCGTTGCTACAACATCTTTTCCCTGAAAACCAAGCCAAGTTTTTCCTAATTGCTTTACATTTCCAACAATTCCGTCAACTAATGTAAAAGCTCCGCCAAAAGAATAATTTTCGCTTGGTTGGTGTTCTAAGACAATTGTTTTTCCGGTTGTTTTAGAAGGCGTAAAATCTTGAGATGAAATAGCGCTTTTCAATACTCCATTTTCAAAGTAAGCAGATTTTACCGTCATTTTTTTAGATACAGGAATTGGATTTTGATAGGTTGGAGAACTTGATTTTGGATTGCTTCCATCTATCGTATATCTAATTCCGTTTGGATCTTGTGAGGTTGAAAGTTCGTATGAAGCTCCATTTTTACTAGGAATTACTTTTCCGCCAATATTATAAATACTTTTCGCATAGTTGATGTTCATTTTATCTAAAATTTTAAAATGCTCCACTACTCTGTTTTCAAATTCTTTATATTTTTTTGGATTTGAACTTCCCCAACCGACTTCAGAAAGAGCAAACAATCTTGGAAAAATCATATACTGAACTTGTTTAAAATCAAGGATATATTCCGTCCATAAATTAGCCTGAACTCCCAAAATATATTTCGATTGCTCTGCAATTAATTCAGAAGGGATCGGGTTGTAAGAATATACTTTTTCTAAAGGCGTAAAACCTCCAAAAGCATTTGGCTCGGTTTGCGGATCACCTTGATAATGGTCAAAATAACAATAAGAACCCGGTGTCATTACAGCAAAATGATTGCTTTTTGCGGCTTCAACTCCACCTTTAATGCCAGTCCAACTCATTACCGCTGCATTTGGTGCTAATCCACCTTCCAAAATTTCGTCCCAACCGATAATTTTTCGTCCTTTAGAATTAACATATTTTTCAATTCTTTGGATGAAATAACTTTGTAAACCGTGTTCATCTTTCAGATTATTTTTCTTGATTAATTCATGACAATGTGCACATTCTTTCCATCTCGTTTTAGGACATTCGTCACCACCGATGTGAATATATTGTGAAGGAAACAGTTGGATAACTTCATCTAAAACATTTTCCAAAAACGTAAAAGTTTCGTCTTTCGGACAGAAAACATCATCAAAAACACCCCATTTTGTAGCCGCTTCAAAAGGACCTTTTGTACACGCCAATTCAGGATAAGCCGAAAGTGCAGCCAAAGCGTGACCCGGCATTTCTATTTCGGGAACTACTGTGATGTGTCTTTCTGTAGCATATTTTACTACTTCTTTAATTTGTTCTTGTGTATAAAAATATGGACCGTAAGGTTTTCCGTCGAAAGTATCGTCAACATAAGCTCCGATCATGGATTCTTTACGTTTTGAACCAATTTGGGTGAGCTTTGGATATTTTTTAATTTCAATTCTCCAACCCTGATCATCCGTTAAATGCCAATGAAAAGTATTCAGTTTATACATCGCTAAATAATCAATGTACTGTTTTACTTCTTCAACGGTGAAGAAATGACGGCAAACATCGAGATGCATTCCGCGCCATGCGAATTTTGGAGAATCTTCAATTTTCAAAGCAGGTATTTTACCATTTTCAGAAGTTTGAATGAGTTGAAGTAAAGTTTGAATCCCGTGAAATAATCCCGATTTATCTTTTCCAGTGACAGAGATAAAATCTGATGTCACTTCAATTTCGTAATCGTTATTTAATTCTTTTTTTAGGTTTAAAAAGATAACGTTATCACCATCACCTCGATTATTTTTTGATAAATCAAAACCTTTAATTTTATTCAAATCTTTTAAAAAAAATTGGTTTTCAAAAGATTTGTCTACTCCTTTTACAACAGTTTGGTTATTAATATTAAATTCTCCTTTTTGAAATTCAACCTTTTGAGGATATGGAATTAAGTTTAATTTAGATTGAGAAAAGAAGAATCCCGAAAATATGATAGAAAATAGAAGTAAAAAACGTTTCATTTCTGATTTTGATTTGAGTTTAGCGAATATAATTATTTTCTAAGGATTTTCTGGGAGTTGTTGATAAATATAATGTGTCGCTCCTCTGGAGCTCAAACTTATGTGCTTGGATTCTGCTACAAAGGTTAAGCTCCTTTGGAGCTTTTTAAACTAAATAAATAATTCTTTACACAAATTTTTAAAAATTATTTTCTAACGAAAACTTTAATTAAAAATATCGTTTTCTAAGAGTCATTCTACTAAAGGTTAAGCTCCTTTAGAGCTTTGTAAACGAAGCAGATAATTCTTTAAATAAATTCCCACAAAATTATTTCCCAAAGAATGTTTTAGTTAAAAATCTCGTCTTCTATTAAAATTAACAACTATCATTTAACTATTTCAGCTTCAAAACATCTAATTTTGTATAAAAATAAACGATGAGAAAAACTTTTTTTTTAGCAGCTGGATTATTATTTTCAGTTTCTGCACAGGCACAGATTTTAGATGCGATCAAATCTACCGTTAAAAGTCAAACTGGTATCGATTTAAATAATCCTAAAAAAAATACAACGTCTACTACGACACCAACTTCAACACAATCGTCTACAAGTTCTTCTGTTAATTTAAATAATTTAACATCAACTCAAATTTCATCAGGATTAAAAGAAGCCTTAAATTTGGGTGTAACGGAAGGTGTAAAAAAACTAGGCGTAACCGATGGTTTCCTGAAAAATGAAGCGGTAAAGATTTTAATGCCCGAAAAATTAAGAGTAATTGACACCAAACTTCGCGCATTTGGATTAGGAAGTTTAGCGGATCAAGGAGTGAAATTACTCAACAGAGCTGCAGAAGATGCGGTAACAGAATCTGCTCCGATCTTTACAAAAGCGATCACCTCAATGACGATTACAGATGCAAAAAATATTTTATTGGGAGGCGACAATGCAGCAACCAATTATCTGCAAGGAAAAACTCAAAGTCAGTTGTTTACTGCTTTTCAGCCAAAAGTAAAAGCTTCTTTAGGAAAAGTAGGTGCCGATAAAGTTTGGAATAGTTTGATCTCAAAATACAATACATTAACCGGACAAGCTGTTTCTACCGACCTTAATGAATATGTAACCAACGAAACCATTAACGGCGTTTTTAAAATGGTTGCCGAAAAAGAAAGCGGTATCAGAAATAATTCTGTAATGAGAACGACGAGTATTTTACAGAAGGTTTTTGGAGCGCAGGATGGGAAATAGTTCTTTTGTCTTGAAAAGTTCAAGACTGGAAACTACGGCTAAAAATTAAAATTGAATCCTAAAATTCCCAAAACTCGTGCGGATTGAACGTTTAGTTTATTAACATAATTCTTGCCGCACTCAAACAGTGGGATTTTTTTAACGGATTAAATTTCAATTTTATTGACGCCTTCGTTTCCTAAGTCATTAAAAAACAAAAAACCTTGTCGGTGTGACAAGGTTTTGTTGTATTTAGAATTGCATTTCAGGAATTTCGCCTTCAATGATCAAATCTGCTTCTGTTGATTTTATGATGTGTTCTACTGAAACTCCGGGAGCTCTTTCAACCAATTTGAAACCAGCCGGAGTTACATCTAAAACCGCTAATTCTGTAACCACTTTTTTCACACAGTTAATTCCGGTTAAAGGAAGTGAACATTTCTTTAGAATTTTACTTTCTCCAGCTTTGTTAACGTGCATCATCGCAACAATAATATTTTCAGCTGAAGCTACCAAATCCATTGCGCCTCCCATTCCTTTCACCATTTTTCCCGGGATTTTCCAGTTGGCAATGTCTCCGTTTTCTGAAACTTCCATTGCTCCAAGAATCGTTAAATCTACTTTTTGGCTTCTGATCATCCCAAAACTGAATGCAGAATCGAAAAATGAACCGCCATCAAGAATGGTAATGGTTTGTTTTCCGGCGTTGATAATGTCTGCATCTTCTTCTCCTTCAAAAGGAAATGGCCCCATTCCCAAAACTCCGTTTTCGCTTTGAAACTCTACTGAAAGATTATCAGGAACGTAATTGGCAACCAATGTTGGAATTCCGATTCCTAAGTTTACATAATATCCGTCTTTTACTTCTTTTGAAATTCTTTGTGCAATTTGTTCTTTAGTTAGCATAGCATAATCTTATCCTGCCAAATTAGCCATTTTTTCAGAATTACGAAAATACTTTCTTTCTTATCCTATGATAAATTTTACTTCTCAAATTGTCGTAAATTTGTGGGCTTTTAATTTTACAAATGAAAATTCTATTAAATTATTTAAAACCTTATAAATGGCTGATTATTGCTTCGCTATTGTTAGCCTCTATCAATCAGGTCTTTTCGTTATTTGCTCCTGCTATAACCGGGAATATATTAGATAAGTTGGTTAACCAGCCGAATTTTTTTGATAAAGAAAAACTGATCCCAAGAACTTTGAATGAATATCTCTACGGAACCGATATTTATCACGGTGTATTTTATTTTTTGGGTCTGTTAATCGGAACTGCAATGATCAGCCGAATTGCGAAAGCTTTTCAGGATTATGTAGTGAGCGTTATTATTCAAAAATTTGGTGCTAAGATTTTCACTGATGGTTTACAACATTCTATGAGATTGCCTTTTCAGGAATTTGAAGATCAGAGAAGTGGCGAAACCCTTTCTATTTTAACTAAAGTACGGGAAGATTCTGTAAAATTTATCAATAATTTCATTAATGTATTTTTTGGAATTTTAGTGAGTATTATTTTCGTTTCTGTATATGCCATTCGTTTACACTGGTCGATCATGCCGGTTTATGTTGTTGGAATTATTCTTATTGCTGTTGTAACCAATTTATTGAGTAAAAGAATTAAAACCATTCAGAAAAATATCGTTACCGAAACGACAGCTTTGGCCGGAAGTACTACAGAAAGTCTTAGAAATATTGAGATTGTAAAAAGTTTGGGATTGACCAATCAGGAAGTTGAACGTTTGAATAACAACACTTACAAAATACTGAATCTAGAATTGAGAAAAGTAAAAAGCATCCGTTCGCTAAGTTTTGTACAAGGAACTTTGGTGAATTTTTTACAACAAGTCATTACTTTTACTTTATTATTATTGATTTTTAAAAATATCGTAACTCCGGGACAATATTTATCGCTGATGTTTTACGGATTCTTTATTTTCGGACCGATGCAGGAAATTGGAAATATCATTATTTCTTATCGTGAAGCAGAAGCGTCTCTTCAAAATTTTGATCGAGTGATGAAAAAAGAAGTTGAACCTAAACCTTTAAACCCGAAAAAGATCGGAGCAATTGAAGAGTTAGAATTCAAAAAAGTTTCATTTCAACATCAGAGTGCTCATTATAAAGCGCTTAATTCTATTTCATTTGATGTAAAAAATGGTGAAACCATCGCTTTTGTAGGACCAAGTGGATCAGGAAAAAGTACATTAGTAAAATTACTCGTCGGATTATACAGACCACAGGAAGGAAGTATTTTCTATAATAATGTCGACGGAAAAGAATTTGATTTTGATGAATTGAGAAATCAGATTGGTTTTGTAACACAAGACACTCAACTTTTTGCAGGAACAATAAGAGAAAATCTTTTGTTTGTAAACCCTTCTGCAACGGAAGAAGATCTACAATTGGCTTTAAAAAAATCAAGCTGTTCCGCTCTTTTAGAACGTGCCGAAAAAGGAATAGAAACCGTTATTGGTGAAGGCGGATTAAAATTAAGCGGTGGTGAAAAACAGAGAATTGCCATTGCAAGAGCTTTGTTGAGAAAACCTCATCTTCTTATTTTTGATGAAGCAACTTCTGCTTTAGACAGCATTACCGAAGAAGAAATTACGACTACGATCAAAGAAATTTCTAAAGAAAAAGAACAGATCACTGTTTTGATCGCGCACCGATTAAGTACGATCATGCATGCCGACAGAATTTATGTTCTGGAACGCGGGCAAGTGATCGAAACGGGTTCTCATTTACAATTAATTGAGGAAAAAGGATTGTATTATGCGATGTGGAGACAGCAGATCGGGGAAAGAAAAGCGACAGAATTACCTTTGGCTTAAAAACTCTACGAAAAAACTATAACACATCGGTCACATGAATTTAAGTTTAATATGTTAAGAATATTTAGATTATCTTAAAAATAGTATCTCTATAATTTTTTATTTCAACATAGTGTGTTTTTTATTATTTTTAAATTGTTTTAAACTTAAAAATAATTTGAATGAAAAAACTTCTATTTGTTCTTATTCCGATGATCTCAACTTTGATCTTTGCACAAGAATCAAAGGAAAGCAATTGGATCTTGAAACTGAATGCAACGCAATTAGTCGATGCTGTCTCTTATCCGACTTTACAAATTTCCGCTGAAAGAAAGATCAATCCGTATTTCAGTGTGAACGCAGAATTTGGATATCAATTGTATGATTTTAGCAAAGCAGATACTCTATTATTAAAGTCTAAAGGTTTTAAAGCTGATCTTGAAGGAAGAGTGTATTTATTCAAATTGCTCAATTCAAGGATCGAGTCTAAACGAAATGAGTTTTATGTAGGATTGCAATTGTTTTATAGAGAAAATGAAGGTACAAATTCCGTAGATTTTTCGCCAAAAAGTGATGAAACAAAGTTCTATACAGATAATTTTGGAACCAAAAGAACAGCAAAAGGTTTTAATATTACTTTCGGAAATCAAATTTCAATGTCGAAAAAAATTATTCTAGAACCTTATATTGGATTGGGATTGATGAATAGAAAAATTAACAACAGCGATATTGAGTATGACGAAATAAAAGATACCCGAAATGGAACAGGCTTAAAACCACTTTTCCAAAAATTGAATTTAGAAGAAAGTTCAGGAAATGTTTTTAATTTTTGTTTTGGATTGAGAGTTGGATATAGATTGTAGAGGATGGAAGTTGGGTGATGGAAGTTCACAAAATTGAAAACAAAGATTCCTCCTGCGTCGGAATTACAATTGGATTACAAATAATTACAAAAAAATACCCCGAAAGTTAATTTCGGGGTATTCTATTTTTAGAAATGAAAAAAAATTAATCTTTTTTTCTAACCGTTCTTTGTTCTATTCTTTTTTCAAAATTTTCACCTTGGAAGATTCTTTGAATCATAATTCCCGGAATATGAATCTGGTTTGGATCTAGTTCTCCTGGAGCTACCAATTCTTCTACTTCAGCAATGGTAATTTTCCCAGCTCCCGCCATTGGATGGTTGAAGTTTCTTGCTGAACCTTTAAAAATTAGGTTTCCTGCGTGATCACCTTTCCAAGCTTTTACGATTGAATAATCTGCTTCGTAAGCATGCTCTAAAATATGAGGTTTTCCTTTGAAATCTTTTACTTCTTTACCTTCTGCGACTTCCGTTCCGAATCCTGCAGGAGTATAAAATGCAGGAATTCCGGCTTGAGCAGCACGGCATTTTTCTGCTAAAGTTCCTTGTGGCGTTAATTCAACATCCAATTCGCCCGACAACATTTGTCTTTCAAATTCTGCATTTTCACCAACATAAGATGAAATCATCTTTTTAATTTGTCTTTTATGAAGCAATAATCCCAATCCGAAATCATCAACTCCGGCGTTGTTTGAAATACATGTCAAATCTTTTACATCACTTTCTACCAAAGCGTTGATTGAATTTTCTGGAATTCCACAAAGTCCGAATCCTCCCAACATTAAAGTCATTCCATCCTGAATTCCTTCAATCGCTTCTGCGGCATTTTTTACTCTTTTATCTATCATGAAATATTTGATTTTTTTCCGTTTTAAATTTAAACATTTTTATCATATCTACCGTATTCCAAATGAATTTTGAAAAGCGTTAAAAAATTTTCATGTTTAAACTTAGCTTACTTTATTATTAAAAATAAAATAGCGGAAACAAGTTCCGCTATCTATCAATAAGTTGTGAATATTTTTATTCTATAATCAATTTTAAAGTGAATAATTTTCTGGTATGAACTTTTACAAAGTAAACGCCTTTTGGAAGATTCTCATTTACTAAAGAAAAACGCTGATTTTGTACGTTTTCAGATTTATATAAGAGCTGACCTGTCGCAGACAGTAATTCAATCTTTTCAATCGGATAATCACTTTTAATAAAAGTTGGTTGACCAGGTTTTGTAGGATTAGGATATATAACTACATTTTTCTCGGTCTTATTTTTAGTTTCTTCGGTTCCTAAACTTCCCGCGGTAACCTGAAACTGTACTCTGTTTGAAACTTCTGTGTAAGAATCGTTGGTAAACATCACCATGTAATAATTACCTGCTGTGGTTGGTACTCCATTTACATTTCCTGTAATGGTTTTTGTACCTTGAGCAACACCGTCAAAATAAGTATATGAAATGAATTGATCATCAGGAACCGAAATACTTTGAGGGTAAATTCCCAACCAGTCTTTGATAATTCCCGGAGAATCTGTCCATGAAGCGGTAATATTTTCACCTAATGTATACACTGGTTTATTGATCCAAAGATCTGTAACGATATCTCCTACTTTGAAGAAAACTTTTTCTCCTACTGTTGTATAACCATCTTCAAGAAAATACTGAGCATAGTAATATCCTTTTGGAAGACCTGTGAAATTAAGAGTTCCGGAAGCTGTTGTTACATAACTCCATTTTGCAGCCGGAGTTGGTCCCGGAACTTGTCCCATTTTGTAAATTCCGATCCAGTCTTTTGTTAAATTTGGTCCATTATTAAAATTAACGACAACGATTCCACCAACCGGATATGCATCAGCAGTTGTCTGAAGTACAACTTTTGGTCCTACATAAAATTCTTTTCTGGGAGCAATTTCTGTATATCCATTATTGGCAAAAAATCCTGCAAAATATTGTCCTTTTGTTGCCAAACCGTTTGCAAAAGTTGCAATTCCTGAAGTTTGTCCATTGGTATAAACATAACCTTGTGAAGTTGTAGTTGCTGGGTTCTGACCTTTTTTATAAAGTCCTACCCAATCCTGCTGATTTCCCGGTCCGTCATTGTAAGTTGCTATAATTGCTTCATTCTGCAAATATTCTGTCTTATTTAAAATAAGGTTAGGATTTGAAACTACACTTCCTGTGATCTCAAATTGTTTTACATCGCTCCAATCACTCCACTCCATATTTCTGTCTCTGTAGCGGGTTTTTACATAATATACTCCATTCGGAATAGAGTTGGCTGCAAAAGTTGCTTTAGTGATATCGATTCCTGCATTTATGTTTTTGGTTACGTCAGGATTTCCGTTTCCATCTTTCCCAAACCAGTTTTCATAATCTCTGTAGAATTCTTTTTCGATGACCGAAAAATCTGGAGCTTTGCTTACCAAAAACTGAGTTGTATTTAAAAGTTCGTTTGCCTGTGAAGAGAAAGCGCTTCCGTTTAATGTTAAAGGCAAAGTTATAGGTGCTGAAAAAGTATTTGTAATTGTAGGTTTCTGCGGTTTCGGTTTATTTTTATATCGGTGGAATGAGTCGATCAACACATTGTCTTTTTGTGTATAAATTCCTCCAATAGAATAACTTTCGATATCTACTTTTCCGTTGGCTACATCAACTTCAATGATTTGATACGTCCAATCGGTCAATGTTTTTTGTACGTCATCAAAATCCTGTTCTGTTGACATTCCCCAATATTGATCCCACGCCGTTCCACCAGAAATAATCTGGTAGTTTGGCGTATTTTTTAATTGTCCTCTGTGATAAAGATGATGATGAGCTCCTACGTGCATCAAATATTTATCAGATCCTGCTAAGAGGGGCACTGCATTGTTTCTTACCCAGGTAGAAATATCACCAACATATTGCTCTGCCTGATAAGGTCTGTGGCTTAATGAAATGATCCAGTCAACCGTAGGATCATTATTTGCTTCAGTCAAAATCTGCTGAAGCCAAGTTTGCTGTGCAGAACCTGTATGTTCAGAACTTAAACTTACAAAAAGTACATTTCCTGCTTGTTGAGCATAATAGTTTTCGTTACCAGATGTGATATTTTTATATTTAATTTCATCAATATTAAAATGGGCATAGTAAGAATTCATTCCTAAAGTACCGTATGTCTCATGATTTCCTACTGTTGTAAGAATCGGAAGGTATGGTGATAGTTTTCTGTTCTTTTTAAAGTGAACATTTTCATAATGATCTAAAGTTCCCACATCTACCTGATCTCCTACCATAAAAGTCAGAGCGATATTATCTGAAGGATCTGAAGTAAGCCCGAACTTTTCTTTTATTTTTTTGTAAGCTTTATAATTCAAAGAATCATATCGCGGTTCTGCTTTGATCTGGTTGTCTCCCATAATCAAAAACCTTATTTTTCCATCAAGGGTTACAGGTTGACCCGGAAGAGGAAGTGTTCTGAAGTTATAAACTGCAGATTCATTAGCTCCCGTTTTTATTTTGTAATAATACTTTGTGTTGGGTTGTAGGTTTGTAATTTTTGCGGTGTGATAATAATAGTTGTTATTATATCCTGTGTCAGAAAAGATATTGGTAGTTCCTGTTACCGTTACATTAAGGTTCGTGGGAGAATTCCCATAAAGAACCGTGGTTTCATTGTCTGAACTTGTCTTCCAGTTGACGATCATAGAATTGTGAGCCGGATTTTGCAAGTAAGGAAACAAAGCTTGAGCATGTGCAAGCTGGACGACGAAAAAAAAGAAAAATAGATAGTGTCTCATGATAATTTTTTTAGAATTGGATTGTTTTGAAATACTGTAATTTTAAAATCCCGCAAATATAAATTTCACTTGTAAACTCAAAATGACCCTAATAATAAGCAACCATTAACTTTTTCATAAAAAAGAACCCTTAAAAATGTATTTTCTTATGATAAAATTGTTTGGCAAATTCAAAAAACATTTCATATATTTGCAGCCTGTTATTCAACCTCTGACGAAGTCCGTGTAAGTTGTTTAGCTTGACAAAAAATTTTTATTACAAAAATGGATTTATTAAAGTACGTACAAGACAAGTACATTACAAAAAAAGAATTCCCTGAATTCAAAGCTGGTGATACAATCACTGTGTATTACGAGATTAAGGAAGGTCAAAAAACAAGAACTCAGTTCTTCAAAGGAACTGTTATCCAATTGAGAGGAACAGGTTCTACAAAGACTTTTACAATCAGAAAAATGAGTGGTGATGTAGGTGTAGAGAGAGTTTTCCCTATCAACATGCCTGCTCTTCAAAAAATCGAAGTTGACAGAAGAGGTAGAGTTAGAAGATCTAGAATCTACTACTTCAGAGATCTTAGAGGTAAAAAAGCGAGAATTAAAGACGCTGCTTACAAGAAGAAATAATTCAGACAACAACACATACGAAAAGAGACTGCTAATTTTTAGCGGTCTCTTTTTATTTTTTTTCATTGCGACGAAGCAATCTCAATTATGATTTAGATTGCACATTAATATATCTTTTTCGCCAACGCTTTTTTTCAAGCCATTTCAGAAAAAGGATGTCGTTCCAATCAGGGCTAATAAAAGTGAAGTTTTATAACCACCCCGTCAAAAATTCTTTGAATTTTTGCCACCCCTCCAAAGGAGGGGAATTCTTATCATCTCTTAAATTCACATCATATTGTATTGAAACTTATTTTCAATCTTGTAAACTGAGCATCCCACTTCCATCACCCATTATCCTACTTTATAAAATCATACAAAGCGTTCCAGAATTTATCGTAAACTTCGATGTGCGGAAGATGACCTACGTTTTCAAGTTCTACTAATTTTGATCCGGCGATTTGTTGTTGCGTTTTCTTTCCCAATTCCTGATACTGTCCCATCGTTGACTGAATTTCTTTGGGCGCACGATCTTTTCCAATGGCAGTCCTGTCTCTTGTTCCGATAATTAGTAAGGTCGGAGTTTTTATATTTTTAAACTCATAAACAACAGGTTGATTAAAAATAATATCACTTGTCAATGCTGCATTCCAGGCAACTTGAGGATAGTCTTTATGCAAAGTCCAACCTGCAATAAGATCAAGCCAAGGTTGATATTCTGCTTTCCATTTGTTGTCATAATAGAATTTAAGCTGATAATTTTTATACGTTTCTGCTGTGTTTTTCAATTCAGACTGATACGCTTCGTCAACGGTTTGATATTTTGCTAAAGCTTTATAATCTTCTAACCCGATTGGGTTTTCGAGAATTAATTTCTCAACAGTTTCAGGATACATTAAAGTAAATCTTGTCGCAACCATTCCACCCATCGAATGTCCGAGAACAATAATTTTTTCGATTTTTAAATCATCTAAAATAGCTTTGGTATTGCTTGCTAACTGAGCAAAAGAAAACTGGTAGCTTTGAGGTTTCGAAGATTTACCAAAACCAATCTGATCTGGAATGATCACTCTGAAGCCTTTATCTGAAAGATCTTTTGCCGTTTTTTCCCAATACGCTCCGTTAAAATTTTTCCCATGAAGCAACATAATGGTTTTCCCGTTTGACTTTTTGGGTTTTACATCCATATACGCCATTTTTAGATTCTGTTTTTGAGAATTTAAATCTTTAAAATGAACTTCAAAAGGATATTGATAGTTGGAAAGCATCGCATCTAAAGGTTTTATTTGAGAAAACATAGAAACAGACGCTAATGAAAACAACATGACAACTGCAGCATTTTTTAAATATTTCATGAAAAATTGATTTTAGATATAAATTTAAAAAAACCGCTTCAAAAGAAACGGTTTTCGGTATTATTTATAATTTAATTATCATTTTTTAAGAGAGCTGCTCTGAAAGAATTTTCTCTTTTTTCGAAGGTAAATTCATCAAAACAATGGCCATTAGAATTAAAATAATTCCGACCCACTGAATAAGAATAACTTTTTCACCCAAAAGAACAAATGCCATCGTTACAGAAACCGGAAGTTCTAATGAAGAAATAATACTTCCCAATCCTAAACCTGTATTCGGGAAACCTAAATTGAATAAAATTGGTGGAATAATAGTTCCGAATAGAGCCAAAATAAACCCATAAGTCCAGAAAATCGAGTAATCAAATGGTCTTATATGCTCTGTATTTTCAGTGAAATTTAAATAAAAAGATTTTAAACCTTCAGAATAAAACGGTCCGATCTGTGCAAAAAACAGGAATACCAAAACAATTATAGAACCACCTGTCAACATGATGATACTTTTTCTGAGTACCGGTAAATGTGTCGCCAAAGTATTGGAAGTAAACATCGTCATCGTAAATGAAGCTGCTGCCAATAATCCCCAAAAAACACCATGCCAATCAAGTTTAACCTCTAAATTAATTAGGTTTGTCGCTAAAACAGTTCCCAACAAAACAATTAGTGTTGCAACCACTTTTTTAGCATTGGGAAACTTTTTGGTAATAAAACTTTCTACCACCACACTAAACCAAACCGACTGCATCAATAATACAATCGCAATAGAAACAGCAATATATTGTACCGCTATGTAATAAAATAAGCTGGTGCAGCCTAAAGAAGTACCTGCCAAAACCAACATTCTGAATTCTTTACGACTTGGTGATGACAATTTCTTTTTTGACTTTATCGTCTGAATAAAATTCAGAATTAAAAGACCTGTAATTCCTAAAGCAAACTGAGCCGTTGTCACTTCAGAAGTCGTAAAACCGTCTTTGTAAGACATTTTCACAAATGTAGCAAGCATTCCGTAAATACTTGCTCCAAAACCGACAAACAATACTCCTTTTAAAATATTTTTCTTCTTCATAATTTTTTTCGCAGCCGGCAAAGTTACGACATATTATTTTAAAAATAATACAACTGTATATTAACAAAAATCACCCCAGAAAATCTGAGGTGATGGTATTGATTATTTTTTTGAGTTTTATTTCTTAACAATTATCCTTGAACTGATGTCAACTCCGATTCCCTGTAGCTTTACCACATATACTCCATTTTCAAAATCTTTTGTAGAAACAGGAATTCTTGAATCCTGTGAAGATCTGTTTTCTGACACAATTAATTTTCCGGACATATCATAAATCTGCAAATGAAGATTTCCGATCGTGAAATCTTTTAAATAAATAAAGAATTCATCTTTTGCCGGATTAGGATAAATTGATATCAAACTTTTATCTATCGCAATATTTGAGTTTCCATCTGTACAATCTTTAGGAATTGAAAAATCTTCTTTTTGATCATTGATATTCATTTTATTTCCAGCCAAAGCATTTAAACCTAAACCTCTTTTGGCAAAAGTTTTCCAGATCATACATCTGTCTTCTCCTTTAGTAGTCAACATTTCTGCGGATAATATTGCATTCCGCCCGTCAATAAATGTAGGATTACAAGCCTGTAATTTTAGTGCATCTGTTACAAGCTGTAAAACTCGTGCGCTTCCACTGTTTTTGTTAGCTAAAACGTCAGAGGAATAACCATATTTTCCAGCATATTGCCAATGAAGATCCCAAAGCATTGATGCCCAAATAAATCCTATACTGTGTACATCGGGAACGATTTCTCCATCTTCCTCGATTTCCATTCCGTTTGTTTTTCCATAAGTATAATTATTAATAGAAAAATCGGGAGAATATTTTGCCGGTCTTAATCCGGCTCCGGTTGTAGATTGTCCACTTGCATAAGTTCCCACACTTCTCGGAATGTTCGCGTTATCTCCGGGTTTATTGGTCAACATTAATGCAAAAAAATCTGACCAACCTTCACCCATTTGTTCTTTGCTTGCAGATTTTAAAAGACAAGTGTAACCATTTCCTGTTAATCTGTTTGAAATTCCGTGTCCGTATTCGTGAGTAATAATTCCGTTGTCGAAACTTCCGTCGGGAGTAATTGCGGTTGCAGGATCACTTTTTAAAGTGATATTCACCGTTAAAGAATTATTAAGTTGAGTCTTAATATATTCGCCTTCATCATTCGTAATGAGTACGGAAGGTATCGTTATTGTAGCATCAGTTCCGCCCATTGAAGAAGGAAAATTGGCAGCAGTAGGATTATTATAAATAATTGCAGCAATTGCACCCGCATTCTGAGCATTTTTTACTTTTGAAGCAAAGGTACAGCCTGAAGCTCCTCCTCTTTCAATCAATCCGATTTTTCCGGCTAAAGATCCTGCAGGTAAAGCGGAACAACCATTAATTACAGAAGCTAAAACAACATCGCTCGTAACACCTGCTCCATTAAGCTGTGGACCAAACTGAGCTGGACTCGCCTGAGGAATTCTCGGAATTGCCGTTACAGGAGCATTATAAAAAACATATCTATTGACCGTTGACCAAATATACATTTGCATCACAGGTCTGCTTCCGTCGGAAGGTGTTGTAAAATTGGCATTGCTTAAAGAGCCTCCATCTTGAGATTCTGCCAAAACATAATCATTTCCATTTCCTCCTTTACCGAAATTATTCTGTTGAAAATTTCTTGCAGATTCTGTAAATCCGAACTGGTAAAAAATATCATGTACTTTATTATTAATATAAAATAGATTTGTGATTGCAGCATTTCTATTAAACGCAGGAGTTCCGTTAATCGAAAAAGGGAAATCGAAATTTCTGTTTATACCTCCATCAGGAGAAAATCCTGGCTGGTTTGTATTTGCAGTATCTTCGTAAGCATATACATTGTTTCCTCTCGTCGTTGTATAAGTTGTTGCTCCTGTAGAATGCCATCCTTCGGGTGAAGAAGCCAAAATCCAAGGATTTGAAACAATGGATCGATTGCCAAAAGTTGGCGCTTCAACCGGCAGTGGAAAAACATTGTAACTCGCATTATCTGCAAGTTTTAGAAAAGTATTTTTTTGAAGATTTGCTGATTCTACATCATTTGAAACCATAGATTCTCCGGAATACGCATCTGAATGAAAATTACAGGATAAATTCAGGTTGTCTTTTGAAATAATTTCACCAGAATTAGCATCTACTAAAATATTCCAATAATTTGCAGAATTTGGTTCCTGAAAAGAGAATTCGTAGGCAAGTCTTAAATTATCATTCACATCAACAAACATCAATCTTTGCTTCGTGAAATTTTTCTGATTCGATTCTGAAAGCGAGTTTTCAAGAATCTGAAAGTTTTTTATTTCTGCATTCCCTAAAGCTACAGCAATATTTTCAAGTGCTTTTTCTTTGTTGAGCGTTGCCGTTTCTGAAGTCGAAACAGTATAGTTTTTCACAAAAGAATCTGAAAAATAAACAATTTTATCATCTTTAATGATCGCTGTTCCTACAGCATTATAAACAGGATATCCTTTAAATTTTTGTTGAATTTTTACAATTTCTCCTTTTAGAGATTCAGATGAATCTATATTATCGATTTCAAAATCTCTTAAATCTGCTTTTTTAAAATCCTTACTTTGTTTTGTAAGTATATAATTGGATATCAACCTCTTCTGTTGTTGAGAAAATATGAAATAAGGAAACAAAATAAAAAACGAAAATAGAATTTTCACATTTCCAGCCTTCAATTTATTAATAAAAATACAATTCATGATTTTAGTTATTAATATTCTATAAAAATAACAACATTTTATGAAATCCTGTTTAAGATTAAGATAAAAGAAAGAATATTAATCTTAAAAATCAAAAAGGCCACCTCAAAAAATGAGATGACCTTTAATATAATCAAAATTTAAATATTATTATTTAGCGATAATAACTTTTGAAGTAGTATCGATACCTAAACCTTTTACTTTTACTAGGTAAGTTCCGTTGATCAATCTGCTTGTAGAAATTGCTTTTTTAGATTCTGGTGAAATTTTATTCTCTGTAGAAATCAATTTTCCTGACATATCATAAATCTCAACATCTACTTTTCCTAAAGTGTTGTTTGGGAAATTAATGTAAAACTCATTTTTAGCCGGGTTTGGATAAATTGAAATTCCAACATTTTTAACAGCACCAGTTTCTGATGTAGAAAGGAAACATTCAGCCGGAACAGTAAAGTCTTGCTCCTGATCATTAATGCTGGTTTTAGTTCCTGCAGAAGCAGCAACTCCTAAACCTCTTTTAGCAAAAGTTCTCCAAATCATACATTTGTCTGCACCTCCTGTAGTAGCCATTTCAGCCTGTAAAATTGCATCCCTCCCATCAATAAAGGTAGGATTACATACCTGAAGTTTTAATGCATCAGTTACCAATTGTAAAACTCTCGCACTTCCATTTGTAGTACCTGAAGTAACATCTGAAGCATAACCATATTTAGCAACGTATTCCCAATTTAAATCCCACAACATCGTTGCCCAAACAAAACCAATAGAGTGAACATCCGGTACAATAGCCTGACCATTATTATACTCCATACCATTTGTATCTGTATAAGTATAATTGTTAATTGCAAAATCCGGAGAGTATTTTGCAGGTCTTATTCCGCCTCCTGTGATTCCTTGTCCTCCAGCATATGTTCCTATTCCTCTTGCAACTGAAGCATTATCCCCAGGTTTATTGGTTAGCATTAATGCGAAAAAGTCTGACCAACCTTCACCCATTTGTTCTCTACTAGCTCCTAAATTCAGACAATTGTAACCAGTTCCTGTTAATCTGTTTGAAATACCGTGCCCATATTCATGAGTAACAATACCATTATCAAAACTTCCGTCATATTTTGTATCTAATCTTAAATCAACATTCACGGGAATGTTTGAAGCTAATTTTGTTTTGATATATTCACCTTCAGAATTAGTAATCAAGATAGATGGAATTGTAACTGTAGAATCTGTTCCACCCATATTACCTAATGTAGAACCGTTCGCAGCATTATTGTAAATGATAACTCCAGTAGCTCCTGCATTTTGGGCATTTTTCACTTTTGAAGAGAAAGTGCAAGTTGAAACTCCTCCTCTTTCAATTAAGCCTATTTTACCTGCTAATTCACCTGCTGGTAAAGCAGTGCACCCGTCAATAACGCTTGATAATTTTACATCACCTGTAATCCCAATATCATTAAGACTAGGTCCGAACTGTGCTCTTCCTCCCAATACGTTACGTGGAACTGCATCTGTTGGTGCGTTATAAAACAATACCTTATTAGAACCCATCCAAAGATACATCTGCATTACCGGGTTGTAACTATCCGGATATGATGCGAAGTTGGCATTGTTATACCCTCCACCATCTTGAGACTGTGCAAAAACATCATCATCGTCTAAACCTCCGTTTCCGAAATTTTTATTTTGGAAATTTCTTGCAGACTCGGTAAATCCAAATTTATAGAAAATATCATGTACCTTATTGCTTATATAAAATAAGTTGGTTGTTGCTGCCGATAAATTATTAATTGCTTTTGCGTTAGCATCATACGGAAAGTTAAAATTTCTTGTTGCTCCTCCATCCGGAGAAGTTCCAAAAGTACTTTCGTTAGCATCTTTATCATCGTATGCATACACATTATTTCCTCTTGTGATGGTATAATGCGTTACTCCATTTGAATGCCATCCTTCTGGTGAAGAAGCAAGAATCCATGGGTTTGATACGATACTTCTCGCTCCAAAAGTAGGAGCTTCAAGAGGTAAAGCAAAAACATTGTAAGATGCATTATCTGCAGATAATAATAAGTTGTTATTATTAACAGGATAATATTCTTTATTTTGAGGTAAAGCTAAAGCTTGTGAATCATGAGAATATGCACCATCATGGAAATTACAAGAAAGGTTCATATTCATTTTACTGATTATTTCACCTGAATTAGCATCAATAACATAGTTCCAATGATTAGACGTCGTTGGTTCATGAACTAAAAATTCGTAAGCTAACTTTAAGTTTCCATTTTCATCAGAAGCATAAACCAATCTCTGTTTTGCAGCAACATGCTTATTTTGCCCTTGTTGAAAGAAATCTAAAAGTGGAAGGTCTGAGATTTCATCTTTACCAAGATCAGCTGCTATTTTACTAAGTGCTGCTTTTTTATTTAAAGAAGCATTTGCCGGAACCGAACTTGTATAATCTTTAATAAAATTATCATTAAAGTAAGTCACGGTGTTATTTTTAATCAAAGCTGTTGCTACTGTACCATAGACAGGAAGCCCATTATAAGTCTGCTGAATTTTCACTACATCACCATTCAATGATTTTGAAGAGTCAACATTATCAATAATAAATTGATTAAGATCAGATTTTTTATATTCCCTTAATTTATTTTGAGAAATATAAGTTTTAATCAATACTTCATTTGACTGTGCAAATGACATTGAAGGTATTACTGCGAAAACTGCAATAATAAGAGGTAGAATTACTTTTTTCATTTACTTAATTAAAGATGCAAATGTATAATTAATTCTCAATAAATAATACCATTAATTAAAATATTCACTAATTCATAAATAGAAAATTAAATCAATCTATAAATAGTTAATTATCAATATTTTAAAATAAGATTTACAATAAAACAAATTCATAACTTATTGATTTACAAGACCACACACTTAACACTCAAGGATGTTTTAAACAACTTCATCGTTTTTATTTTTAGTTTTTTGAGGGGAAAGCAGTTTTTTAATCAATTAAAATTTAATTCTATATTATATGATTAATATAATTATATGTAACATTCATTAAAATTTCAATAATTAATTTTTATTCAATAAAACTCAATTTCTGTTGATATACTTTAAGATTTAATCAAAACAAAAAAACCACTCTTTCGAGTGGTTCTTATGATAAAAAATGATTGTCGGATTATTTACCTCCTTCCATTTTCTTTTTCAATTCTGCTAAAGCATCGATGTCTCCAAGAGTTGATCTTTCTTCGTTGTTTGAAGAAGAAGAAACATTTCTAGAAGAAGATTCTTTCACATTCTTTTTCTCTTCGTCTCTGAAGATACCTGTGTGAGAAACTACTACTCTCTTGAATTCTTTGTTGAATTCGATTACTTTAAACTGAGCATCTTCACCTTTTTTGATTTTAGATCCGTCTTCCTTCTCTAATAATCTTGATGGACAGAAAGCTTCAACTTCAGCATCTTCGAATTGTACAGAAGCACCTTTATCGTGTACTTCTACAGCTTTACCAGCGTGTACAGTTCCTTCAGCATATTTAGTTTCAAATTTATCCCAAGGGTTTTCTTGAAGTTGTTTGTGACCTAGAGATAATCTTCTAGCTTGGATGTCTAATTCTAGAACTACAACATCTAATTTATCACCAACTGCACAGAACTCAGATGGGTGCTTGATTTTCTTAGTCCAAGAAAGATCAGAGATATAGATTAATCCATCAATACCTTCTTCCAATTCTACGAATACACCGAAGTTTGTAAAGTTTCTTACAGTTCCAACGTGTTGAGAACCTACTGGATACTTAGCTTCGATATTTTCCCATGGATCTTTAGATAATTGTTTCATACCTAAAGAGATTTTTCTGTCTTCTCTATCAAGAGTAAGTACTTCAGCTTCCACTTCGTCACCTACTTTTACGAAATCTCCTGCGCTTCTCAAGTGAGTAGACCAAGACATTTCAGAAACGTGAATTAATCCTTCTACACCTGGAGCGATCTCAACGAATGCACCATAGTCAGCAAGAACTACTACTTTTCCTTTTACTTTATCACCAACTTTCATGTCAGCAGAAAGAGCATCCCAAGGATGAGCTTCTAATTGCTTCATACCTAATTGGATTCTTGTTTTCTCGTCATCAAAATCAAGGATAACAACTTTTACAGTCTGTCCGTCTTCTAGGATTTCAGATGGGTGGTTCACTCTAGACCAAGAAAGGTCTGTAATGTGGATCAATCCATCAACACCTCCTAAGTCGATGAATACACCGTAAGAAGTAATATTCTTAACAGTACCTTCAAGAACCTGACCTTTTTCAAGCTGAGCGATGATTTCTTTTTTCTGACCTTCGATATCTGCTTCGATCAATGCTTTGTGAGATACAACTACGTTTTTGAACTCAGGGTTGATTTTCACAACTTTGAACTCCATAGTTTTACCTACGAACTGATCGTAATCTTTGATTGGCTTAACATCAATTTGAGAACCTGGTAAGAATGCTTCGATTCCGTGTACGTCAACGATCATACCTCCTTTAGTTCTAGACTTAACAAAACCGTTAACGATTTCTCCAGTTTCGTGAAGCTCATTTACTCTATCCCAAGCTTTAAGCGTTCTAGCTTTTCTGTGAGATAACTGTAACTGACCTGTTTTGTCTTCTCTTCTGTCAACCATTACTTCTACTACATCACCAACGCTTAAACCTGGGTTGTAACGGAATTCGTTAAGAGAAATAACACCTTCAGATTTGAAGTCGATGTCTACGATAGCTTCTTTGTCAGTTAATCTTACAACTTTACCAGTGATAACGTCGTTATCGTTTAAGCTGCTAAGAGATCCGTTGTAGATTTCTTCAAGATCACTTTTTTCTTTTCTCGCATCTGCATCAAGACCTGATTCGAAAGAATCCCAATCAAATTGTTCTGGTGCTACGTTTTGGTTTAATAAAACCTCTGCTGAATTTGTCTCTTTTGACATTTTCTAATAAAATTTGTATTCCTTCTTTTTTAATGGTCTGAATAAATGTGGTTTTAAAAAATACGGAAGTAATTAATTTATAATAATTTACCTTTTCAGACCTGCCCACAAAAAGTGACTGCAAAAGTACGAAAAAAACTTGAAATTACACATATGTTTATTTTAATTAATCTAACATTAAAAACAAGCTTATTTTAAAAACAAAACAGATGAGCAAAATTGCTCATCCGTTAAAAAACACAAATTATGATAAAATCATATTCTTTTAATTAATGGACTCTACAATGGTAGTATTAAGAGTTATTTTCGCCAGAAAACTACTCATATTATCACAACTGCTTCCATTATCAGATCTTGTAGCCGGACCTCCATAAACAATCTTTTGCGTTGCCAAATTAGAAGTTGAAGATATATTTCGCGCCATTACTTTTATCGAATGATTGCCAATAGAAAGGTTACTAACCACTCCATTCAGAATAAATTTATTCCATGAACAGGTGAAATTTTCTTTTTGTTTATGGTATTTTCTTACTACAACAAGTACATCATCAACAAAAACACCGATAGCATATTCATAATATTCATTAGAAGAAGCATCAAGCTGCGTCATTCCTTCCACTGTAAATGCAAAAGAATTATTGGTTCTTGTAAATGCTTTTGAATCTGTTACTCCCAAAGAAGTCCAGCCCGATGTACCCGATCCTAAATTGATAGCTCCAGGATTAAAACCTGTGATGCTCGTACTTGCTGTAGAAGAAACAGAGCTTATATTAACGATATCCAACTTAGGTTGAAGCTGCTCTTTTGTATATAAAGAATTCCATCGATCAACTTCGAAATACGTTATCGTTTGTGGCAAAGATGGTGTAGAGTTGGTGTTAAAAACTATATTTCCGTTTTGAGGATTGGGTACTGTAATAACATCCATATTTGAAATTAAAGGAATTCTTGGAAGCAAAAATCCTTTTTTGTCTGAATCTAATTTCAAGACAGCCGTATTATCCAAAGCGGGTGTACCTTTGTCTGTAATCACAACTTGTGAAAAAAACAAATGAGGGATAGCCGCTAAAACAATTATATTAAATATTTTTTTCATGATTAGTAAGGTAAAGGTTGGTTGACTAAGACAATCGCGCTTATTTTTGCTTCATCATTAGAGATGTTACTGCAACTTGCACCTTTTTGTCCATAATTAATAGTTCCGGTTGTTGTACTCGATCTATTCATCACCGCAAGTTTTAGATTATGGGTACCTACGCTGAGATTATTTACAAGACCTGTTATGGTAAACTCTCGGAATGCACATGCATTATCTACATTCATCGTCGCCGATTTTGATGAAATTAATTTATCATCTACAAAAATTCCCAAACCATACGTCACACTTTCGCCACTTGAAGATGTATTATTTAATTGCAACATTCCTGTAAAAGTAATCACAGCATTATTTGCCGCTCTGTCAATGACAAAGCTGAATGGTGAAGGATCTGCAATCTCAACCCAGGGAGAAGCCAAAACGCTTCCATTTACAAACGAATTGACTGACGTAGCATCTGCAGGGTAATTACTGGTAGCGACACCGGTATTGTAAATTTTAGAATAATATTTAGTAATTCCTAAAAGCAGGTTGATATTTGCTGAGCTAAAATAAAAAACCCATTTTGTAGAATCCCAATAATACAAACCTTTACCACCAGGGAAACCTGCATTGGTATTGTAAACCAATAAAGACTCTGTAGGTTTTGCAATCATAAAGCTATAATCGGAAACATTGTTGGGATTTAGCGAAACTTTTGGCAGCATAAAGCCTTTATTTCCAGATACGAGATCTAAAATTGCAGATTCATTAGGCGCACTCGTTCCAATCCCTACCGAACCAGATTGTCCGTAAATATTGTATCCCAATATTAAAAAGAGGAATAATAAATAATTTTTTTTCATGGTTTTTTGTTTTAAGATTTTTCGGTTAATTTGATAAACATATTGATCTTAGACATATCTGCATTCACGGAAGAAGAGGCAGCACCGCCAAACTTCCAGCTGGTCGCATTTGTGTAATTATTGACCCTCATTGTAACATATGTTTTTATGGTATGATTACCTAAACTAAGGTTCTTGAAAACCGTATTAATTGAAAAGAAATCATATTGAAAAGAGCGCCCGTAATTGGAAGAATAGTTCCGCACTCCCGCAAGTTTACCATCTACAAAAATACCAATGGCATAAGTATATGTATTGGCGGGACTCAAATCTGTATTATTGGCCTGAACCATCCCTTCGGTAAGTACAAAAACGGTATTATTAGCCTGAGTAATAGAAACATCTTTAGAAAGACCGGGTATTTCTGTCCACACCGAACCTGGTACAGAGTTTTCTGCGTACATTAAGGCTCCGGAAAGCGTACTCAAATCGACTGACGACGAACTTGAAGTACTATAAGAAACCGTTAAACCCAATACTGAATAGATATTCTGAGAATCTACAAGCTCATTCCATTTATTAACTTCCCAAAAATTAAATCCTTTTTTTCCGGGAGCTTTATTGTAAGCCAATAATCCGAGAGTAGGAGTCGCTGTAACGGGTGAAGCCAGATTGAGATTTGGAATGTTAAGATTAGGAATTAAGACTCCTTTATTGGAAGAATAAGTTTTTAGGAGTAAATCACTTTCTATGGTTTGTGTTCCAATCCCTATCTGAGCATAAGAATTTTGTAAGAAAAGCAGATAGAAAATAACTGCCTTAGATAGAAGTATTTTTTTCATCATCGTGTATTAAATTAAACTTGTGTTTTTATTACCATTCGGAAATCCTAAAAGCGAACTTTTAAAATTCCCGAACAATAACTTTACAAATCTATAATTTAATTACATACCAACAAATAATTTGCTAATTTATTTTAATTTTATTGATAAATTCAATAATAAAAACACCAATCAATAGAGTATTTAGTGAATTAAATTTGGCTAAAAAGTTTTGCTAGAGCCGTCCAGCAAGTCATTCAGAGTAGAAAATTCTTCCGGAGTCAGGTCTCTCCATTTTCCCAAAGGAATATCGAGTTTGATATTCATGATTCTTATACGTTTCAGTTTTATCACTTCATAACCTAAAAATTCACACATTCTTCTGATCTGACGGTTGAGTCCTTGTGTCAAAACAATACGAAAAGTCATATCATCAATCTTTTCAACCTCACATTTCTTAGTTATCGTATCTAAAATTGGAACCCCATTGCGCATTTTTTCCAAAAACTTTGGGTTGATAGGTTTATCAACCCTTACCAGATATTCTTTCTCGTTATTATTTTTAGATCTCAATATTTTGTTAACGATATCACCATCACTTGTCAACAAAATCAAACCTTCACTTGGTTTATCTAATCTTCCGATTGGGAAAATTCTCTGCGGATGGTTGATATACTCAATGATATTATCTCTTTCACGTTTTGTATCGGTAGTACAAACAATTCCTACAGGTTTGTTGAAAGCAATATAAATAGGTTTTTCCTGAGATTCACGGATGGGTTTTCCGTCAACTTCTACTACATCTTCGTCTGAAACTTTTGTTCCCAGCTCAGGAATTTGTCCGTTTATTTTTATTCTTCCTTCTTCCAAAAGTTTATCTGCAGCTCGTCTTGAGCAGTAACCAACCTCTGAAAGATATTTATTGATACGTGTTTTTTCCATTATTCTATTCCTTCTACTGTGTAATTTTTGTTGCTGAAAATTGTGATTCCGTAACTGAGTCCTATAAAAAAAGGATTATTATTTCCCACTTTATGACCTTCGAAAAACAGCCCACCTTCCTGACTTAATCTTTTTGAATACGAAACCTGAATACCAAGTCTGGCTCCCCAAAATTCTGAGTCTGAAACAGCAGAATTGTTTATCTGTTTGCCATAATTAAGATCAATATAAAAAGGCTGATCTCCAGGATTAAAAATGATTTTGGGCTGAATCATCCAATAAACCAAATGGTAATTATCTTCTATAAAACTATATTTCAAGCCTGTTCCCAATGCAAAATTAGGAAGAAAATTGTAACCTCCAATTGCGGTAATGCTATAACTGATCTTTCGTTTTGCTTCTGGCTGAATATATTGAGTATTATTGGGTAATTGCTTTTCTTTTTTTAAGTTTAAACCTACATTTAGAGAAGGATTAAAATAAAACCCCATTTTAGGCTTCTTTGAATCGTCAACTTGCGAAAATACTGCCGTTGAAAACAGTAAAAATGAGATCAATAATAAATTTTTAATCATAAATTTTCAAATCTGTATTCGTTTTCTAAAAAATCGCTGGTTCCGTCTTCAATTTTATAATCCCCGATTTTTGTTCTTCTCAATTGGGTAAGATAAGCTCCTACTCCCAATTCCTGACCAATATCGTGTGCTAAACTTCTGATGTAAGTTCCTTTTGAGCAACCCACCGTAAAACTCACCAAAGGAAAATTGATCTCAATATCTTTGATGTAATGAATGGTTGTTTTTCTGGATTTCATCTCGACCTCCTCTCCTGCTCTTGCCAAATTGTACGCTCTTGCTCCATCAATTTTAATTGCAGAAAAAATCGGTGGCTTCTGATCTATTTCACCTAAAAATTTGTCTAAAGCATTTTTTACATCTTCTTCTGTTACCTTTGAAATATCCTGATGAAGGATTTCAGGTTTTTCGGTGTCGTAAGATTCGGTTTGTACGCCTATTTTTATTTCGGTCCAATATTCTTTTGGAGCATCCTGTATTTCAGGGATTTTTTTTGTGAATTTCCCTGTACAGACAATCAGTAATCCTGTCGCACGCGGATCTAAAGTTCCGGCATGACCAATTTTGAATTTTTTCGGAAGATCAAATTCTCTTTTGAGTTTATATTTCATTTTATTGACCGCCTGAAAAGAAGTCCAATCCAAAGGTTTGTCTAATAAAAATATGTGTCCCGACTGTAATTCTTCAGCTGTCATTTTGAGTTGGAGGGTATTTAGAGTTTGAAGGTTGGAGAGTTGATTAGTTAATCAGTTTTTTAGTTTGATAAATATAATATTATTTAATACTTTTTTCAACAGTGAATCTCTTGCAGCCCGGCTTGAACGGAGCTCTTTTTGCCGCAGCGAAGCGGAGGCAAAAAAGCGGGAGTGGAAGACGGAAATAGCTGCTCAAATTCAATAAATAATAGGTAATGAGTAATTTTTATTTAAAGTAATAAAAGTAAATCAACAACGCAACTCCTACAAAAATACGGTACCATCCCCAAGGTTTGAAACCATATTTATTTAAAACTCCGATAAATGCTTTGATCGCGATAAGAGCTGTAATAAATGCAACAATATTTCCAACAATAAAAATCATAATGTGATCCTGAGATTGTAAAATCATCTCATAACCTTTCATAGGATTTGCAGTTGTTTTACCCCAGGTTTTTACAAAAACAGAGTAAACCGTCACCGCCAACATCGTAGGAACAGCCAAAAAGAAAGAGAATTCTGCCGCCGCTTTTCGTGATAAACCCTGCGTCATCCCTCCAATAATGGAAGCTGCACTCCTACTCGTTCCGGGCATCATCGCAAGACATTGCCAAAAACCAATGGTCACTGCTTTTTTTATGGAAATATCTTTCTCGTCATTGATAACCGGATTTTTAAACCATTTATCGGCAAACAATAAAACGACTCCACCTAAAACCAAAACTGAGGAAATTGCAATCTGATTTCCCAACACAGCCTCAATCATATCATCAAAAATATATCCTAAAACCAAAGCCGGAATCACTGCAAAACCTAATTTATAATAAAACTTAAGGTTTTTAAAGTCAAAAAACTTTTTCCAATAGGCAACGACTACCGATAAAATAGCTCCAAACTGTATGGAAACCTGAAACATTTTTAGAAATTCGGTTTCTTCTAAGCCCATCAAATTGGCGGTAAAACCCATGTGAGCAGTAGATGAAATGGGTAAGTATTCTGTAAGTCCTTCTACGATGGCAATGATTATTGCTTTGATTAAATCCATTTTTGTTTAATTCAAAAAATATTAAAAGATTAAAAACAGCAAAAGATTCAAATTAATATTCAAATCTTTTACTGTCTTACTCTTTATTGTAAAAATTTTTATTTTCTTTTTAAAATTGCGTAGACTTCAATCACAAAACCAGTCACCACAAGAAGCGGAGCAATTCTGATTCTTCTGATTGAAAAAATGTCGTCGTTCCAGACATTGGGATCTAGTTTTCCGTCAACCGTATTTGCATCTGGCCCCATCATCAGAAGAAAACCAACTACGATACATGCAAGACCAATCAGCATCCATTTAAAATTCTGCTTACCGAAGTAAAAAGTATTTTCGTCGGAAACTTTTGTTTCGTTACCAAAATCTGATGCCGAAAATTTATTTGTTTTTTTGCTCATTTTTAAGAATAATATAAATCGTCAACATTAGATCTTAAGAATCTCCATGTTGCAATAATTGTACTTAATACGGTGATGAATAAACCTACACCAAATATAGAAACCACCAACCAAATATACTGATTCGTATCTTGTACGAAAGGTGTTTTGATCGCTGTTGTAAAATAATACCAAACTCCGAAAAGTGCCAAAAGACCGATAACCGCACCTAGAACTCCTAAAACAAGTGCTTCTTTGATGAAAGGTGTTAAAATAAATCTTCGTTTTGCACCTACCAACTGCATGGTTTTGATGATAAATCTTTTTGAAAAAACCTTCAGACGAATTGAATTGTTAATCAATACAATCGCTAAAACCAAGAACAATACACAGAATCCTAAAATCCATTTTAAAATTTTATTCAGGTTGTCATATATTTTCTGAGAATCGGTATCGTTTTTCACATCTTTTATTCCAGGAACAGCCTTCAGTTCTTTCAATACACTTGCTGTTTTAATAGAATCTGTATAACCCGCTTTTAACGAAACTTCTACAGAGGCAGGATAAATATCTTCTTCAAAAAGCGCTTCCGTATCAATTCCCAAACTTTTTTTAGCTTCAGCAGTAGCCATTTTTTTGGTAATGTATTTGGTACGTTTTACCGCTTCCATTTTATTGATTAATTCAACAGCAACGGCTTCTTGTTTTGCAATTTTAGCAGAATCTTTGATGTCGTAATTTTCATCAAAATAAGCGTTTACTACAAGCTGCTCTTTTAAATAGTCGGAATATTTTTGAGCATTGATTAAAATAAGCCCCATTAATCCCAACAAAAACAGCACTAATGCAATACTTACTACGACAGTAATATTGCTGGATCGAAGCCTTTTCTTATTAAACTCATCTACAGATTTAGCCATTAATATTAAAATTTTTGGCTAAATTAGAAAAAATCTTCCGAAATTTGGGACGAATTAGAGAAAATCATTGTTAACGAAATCATAAAAAACTTTGAGTGTAAAAGCAAAAAAACATCTCGGTCAACACTTTTTGACCGACGAAAATATCGCCAGGAAAATTGTAGAAGGACTGAGCTTTGAAAACTACGGAAACGTACTCGAAGTAGGCCCCGGAATGGGAGTTCTTACCAAATATCTTATTGAAAAAGAACAAAAAGTATATCTTGCAGAGATCGATACAGAATCTATTGAATATCTGAAACAGCATTACGAAAAAATAACCGAAGAAACTTTTGTAGGAGATTTTCTAAAGCATGATTTTGCAGGTTTAGAAAATGAACAAATCGCAATAATCGGAAATTTCCCTTATAATATTTCGTCACAGATTTTATTTAAAATCATTGATTATTATGAGCAAATCCCTGAAATGGTAGGAATGTTCCAGAAAGAAGTTGCAGAGAGAACTGCCGCTGTACCAAGAACAAAAGATTACGGAATTTTGTCTGTTTTAATTCAGGCTTATTATGATGTAAAATATCTTTTCACGGTACATGAGAATGTTTTTAATCCACCACCGAAAGTAAAATCGGGAGTGATAAGACTGACCAGAAATCCTAAAGAAGGCCTTGCCGGAAATGAAGTTTTGTTTAAGCAAATCGTAAAAGCAGGATTTAATCAGAGAAGAAAAAAATTATCTAATGCGCTGAAAGTTTTAAATATTCCTGAAGCGTTAAAAACTCACGAATTTTTAGATAAAAGAGCTGAAGAGCTTAGTGTCGCAGATTTTATTTCTTTCACCACTCTTTGGAAAGAAAATCAATAAACAAAAAATGCCTTTCAAATTCTGAAAGGCATTTTTTTTATTTAATACTGAGAGTTACTCTCGGTTTTTCAACATAATCCAACCCGATTGATTCATTTGAGTTTTAGACTTATTGTATTCAAAATTAAATTTATACCAATACGTTGCAGTCGGCAATCTCTTCCCTCCTACAGTTCCGTTCCAGATTGGCGTTTCTTTTGAGAATCTGAACATTTCTACGCCGTATCTATCATAGATAGAACCGTTGAAGTTTTTGTATTTTGCTAAAGAAGTAAGATCTAAGACATCATTTACACCATCCTGATTTGGCGTAATCACATTATTAATATGAAGTGTAAAGAATTCTATAGAACCATTACAACTCGTGCCTTTAATTCTAACTCTTACCGTATAATTTGTATTGTTTAAAAGCCCCGGGAAAACATTAGAATCCTGCCAAACAACACCACCATCAATAGAATATTCAAGAGTCTGCGCAATATTATTGATTGAAGGTGTGTAAGCGGTTACCGTCAAAGTATTATCAGAATAATTAAGATTTGTTACATATGGTAAAGCTGCTGCATGTACTTTAACTTTAAACTCATCCTTACAAACTCCATTATCGATTTCCACGCTGTAAATACCCAACTCATTTGCTACTATTGTCTGAGTAGTTGCGCCTGTATTCCACAAATAAGTATAATTATTTCCGGCTCCTGCATCCAAAACAATATTGTCTCCAACACACATTTCAACATCTAAAAGAGGAGTTGTAATCGCAGGAATAACTTCTATTCTTATTTTTGCAGGCTGAAGAGATTTACAGCCTTTTGTTCCGATTGCATACACAGTAAATTCAGTAGATTGGTGTAATGTAACGGTTTGTGTATTTCCACTTCCTCCAAAATTATCCCAAAGATAAGTTACACCTCCTGAAGCGGTAAGCGTAACGGTTTCACCAGCGCAAATTCTGTACTGTGATGAAGCCAATTGTGCAACAGGAGTAACTTCCCTTTGTAAAGTAAGTTCTACAAGTTTGCTACAAAAGCTACCATTAGAAACTACAACATGTAAAATTTGTCCATCTGTACCGTTATAGTCGTAAATGTTTGCAATATAATTATTGTTTTGAGCTATTGCATCTGCTTGGTTTTCATAAAAATGAAATGTTGCAGTTTGCCAATCATTACTGATAGAAGCTTTTGTTCCATTTAAGTTAAAGGAAGTTACATCTGGTGTAGTACACAATAAGTAAGTTCCGTTATGTGCTTCTGGGGTTGTTCCACCATGAATAACAATTGATGCACTTCCAGGACAAGGATTTCCAGGAACGCTTACTTCGATTTTATACGTTCCGGGTTGTGTTGCTGTAATAGTATTTGTAGTAGCATTCGGTAATACTACTCCATTTAAAAACCATTTATAATTTAAATTTGGTCCACTTGTAGATGCTGTAATTACCTGTGGTTCATTATCACAAACATTGATTTCCGCAGGTAATTGAGCTCCAGAAGGATCCAATAAATTTACACCGATATCAAATGAACCTGCTTCTAAAAAAACAGCAGATCCGTAATTACTATCTCGCGCATCAGCAATAATCATTTTTATATGATAAGACTGACCAGGGATTACTGTAGCTTCTGCTGTAAGTGGAACTGTAGTACCATTATAATTTGTTGCATTTGGAGCTAAAGAACCAAAATATTGGGCATTAATCGGTCCACAAGCAAAGCTTCCCGGGAGAATATTAGGTACAGAAACTGGCCCTGCTCCTCCAGGTAAAACTGCTAAATTTGTATAGGTAGATCCTGGAGTATTTGGTTTTAATAATAAAGCGAATGCATCATCATATTGAAATGGTGGGCAAGGAAAGTTGCCTTCATATTCTTCTGAAGCAAAAATATATCTGAATTTCATCTGAGAACTCGTCGGTACAAAATCAAATTCTAAAACACCAGAATTGAAAATTTGTGTTGTTACTCCAATTGCTGCAACAAGATCAGGATCGCTTCCTCCTCCATTATCATCACTTAAGATACCCCCTTCAGCAGCATTCCCAGCTTTTCTAGCAAAACCAGTTGTTAATATAATCCCTTCTTCAAAAGGGAACGTTGAAGTTGATTTATTAAAATATCCCCAAAACCTATCATTGTTAGTAACTAGCTGATTGGGGCTAACTGTAACGTTAGAAATATTAGGAGTTCCACAAGAACCGGAAGTTCCTACCAAAACATCTGTCACTAATTGTGTAGGAGTGTAATTGCTTTCAGGATAAGGAGCAACATTTACATCTATGTAATCTCCTGCTTTTGCAGTTGCCGGGATCATTTTTTTTGCTGGAGGCCTTTCCGTTTGAGCATAAGTAAAATTTGCTGAGGCCAATAGAAATAAAGAAAACCGCAGTATATATCTCTTCATAATAAAATTTTGTTTCAACAAATTTAATAGTTTTTTACAGTTACCCCACAAATAACTCTACTTTTTTACATCATTAAGAAGCTTTATTTAATTTTTGTACAAATACTTTATTTACACAAAACAGTCAAGTCAAAAATCACAGATTAAATCTAAAATCAGCTTTAAGAAAAATAAAAAGGGGAAAATCAGAAATATATTGTGTTAAAAAATAAAAAGTTATTAAGAAAGATAAATATTCATCTCTTAAAATTTATTTTAAACATTCAAAAAAATGTGACTTTCAGAATTCGATTAATTTCACGATTTTTGCAAATTCAAAATACGATATGTCAGACTTAATCAAAGAAATAGAAAAAAGAAAAACCTTCGGAATTATCTCTCACCCCGATGCCGGAAAAACCACTCTTACAGAAAAGCTACTGCTTTTTGGAGGAGCAATTCAGGAAGCAGGTGCAGTAAAATCCAATAAAATAAAAAAAGGAGCCACTTCCGATTTCATGGAAATTGAAAGGCAGAGAGGAATCTCGGTAGCAACCTCCGTGTTGGCTTTTGAATACAGAGACCACAAAATTAATATTCTGGATACTCCGGGTCACAAAGATTTTGCTGAAGATACTTATAGAACCTTAACTGCTGTAGATTCTGTAATCGTTGTAATCGACGTTGCAAAAGGGGTTGAGGAACAGACCGAAAAGCTTGTTAAAGTTTGCAGAATGAGAAACATCCCAATGTTGGTTTTCATCAATAAGCTTGACCGTGAAGGGAAAGACGCTTTCGATTTACTGGATGAAGTTGAACAAAAACTGGGATTAACCGTTTGCCCACTTTCTTTACCAATTGGTATGGGGAGCGATTTCCAGGGGATTTATAATATCTGGGAAAACAATATTCAGTTATTCTTAGAAGAGAAAAAACAGAAAGTAGGTGATGCAATTAAGTTTGATGACATTAATGATCCTAAAATTGATGAAGTTATTGGTGAAAAACCAGCACAAAATTTAAGAGAAGAACTCGATTTGATACAATCTGTTTATCCTGAATTTAATCGTGAAGATTATATGAAAGGAGATTTGCAGCCAGTCTTCTTTGGTTCTGCTTTAAATAATTTTGGGGTTCGTGAATTGTTGGATGCTTTTATCGACATTGCACCTATGCCACAACCAAAAGAAAGCGATACCCGTTTGGTAAAACCTGAAGAAAGTACCTTTACAGGATTTGTTTTCAAGATTCACGCAAACATGGATCCTAAACATAGGGACAGACTCGCTTTCGTGAAAATTGTTTCAGGAACTTTCAAAAGAAACGAAAATTATTTGTTAGTAAGAGAAGGTAAAAAAATGAAATTCTCTTCTCCGAACGCATTCTTTGCAGATAAAAAAGAAGTGGTTGATGAAAGTTTCCCTGGAGATATTGTCGGTCTTCATGACACAGGAAGTTTCAGAATTGGAGATACATTAACCGGCGGTGAAAAATTGAGCTTCAAAGGAATTCCTAGTTTCTCACCAGAACATTTCAGATATATTAATAACAACGATCCTTTAAAGGCAAAACAATTGGCAAAAGGTATTGATCAATTGATGGACGAAGGTGTTGCTCAGTTATTTACACTTGAAATGAACAACAGAAAGATCATCGGAACTGTTGGAGCACTTCAGTACGAAGTTATTCAATATCGTTTAGAACACGAATATGGCGCAAAATGTACGTATGAACCACTTTCTATGCACAAAGCTTGTTGGGTAGAAGCAGATGAAAAATCTGAAGAATTCAAAGAATTTGCAAGATTAAAGCAAAGATTTTTAGCAAGAGATAAATATAACCAATTGGTTTTCTTGGCAGATTCTTCGTTTACAATTCATATGACACAAGAAAAATTCCCGAATGTGAAATTGCATTTCATCAGTGAATTTAAAAATGCCTAGAAATTAATTCAAGCTAATAAAAAAATAAAACCCGTTAAGTTTAATTGCTTAACGGGTTTATTTTTTTAAATATTTCTATTGATTATTTATTCAGCATGAGCAATTTTTTAACAATTTTCTCACCCATCAATTCAACTTCAATCATGTAAGTTCCAGATGGTATGCCTGTTAAATTAATTTTCTCTAAATGCTCAGAAAAGAAAAGGCGGTTTTTCTTAGGAACAACAAGTTTTCCATCCATTGAATAAATGGTATACGAGAATGGATATGGAGCTTGTGGTATAAGCCTAGGGAAATCTAACTTAATGTAAACATATCCGTCGTTTGAAGGAATAGGATAAATCATCAAACCATCATAGATAGGAGATGGTGCAGCTCCCGGAGTTCCTGGTGTCCCAGGCGTTCCTGGGTTAGGTGGTATTACAACAGCAGAAGAATTAATTGTAAAGTTTTGTAAATTAACATTAAAAAAGATATTATTCAACCCCTTCACCATAATTCTGGCATTATTAACCGTATTACCAAGACCACCCGGAACTGTATAATTATACGTTCCATTATTTGGTGCGCTTGCTACCAAAACAGTTGGCCATGTAAGTCCGCCATCTTTTGATAAAAGAATAGTAACATTTGGAGTACTTACAGGAGCTGCAGTAGTATTGGCAACATTCCAAGTGATTGCATAAGACTGTCCTTCAGTCCAAACAACACCTGCAGTATTTTGTGAAGTTACGGTAAACGGACCTGAAGCAGCATTCACTGTAACGACCATATCATCAGAATTATTTCCAGAACCTCCTGCTCTGTTATCACGGGTTGTAAATCTGAAATTATACGTTCTTGCCACATTAGATAAAGCTTCTACAACAATAGGTGAAGCTGTACCGACAGGACTTGAGGTGGTAGTTGCTCCTACAAGTGTTCTATCTAATGATGGAAAATATCTGAAGGGAACCGTTTGTGGAGTGTATGATCTGAAAGTAGGACCAGATGCTTTCGTTGCAGTTGCTGCAGAATTTGCACCAGTTTGCCCTGCAGAAGCAGGATCCATTTGTTCCCAAATATAAGTTAAAGCATCCCCATCACCATCAGTTCCCGTTCCCGTAAGCTTAAATGGAGTTCCTTTCGGAATGATATAATCTAATCCTGCATCGGCCGTAGGAATTATATTTCCCGTGTTGGTAGTTACTGGACAAGTTTTAGTCTTAATATTATTGGTAATTTGCTGAATACTAATCGCATGAAAGAATGGATCTGAATGCATCGTTACATTTTGATTTGTAATACCGGCATATCCCATAATTGTAGATCCTGAACCCGGTTCCATGTTATTTACACCTCCAGCTTCGATATTATGAGAAAAGGTATGATTTCCTCCAAACTGATGTCCTAATTCATGAGCTACATAATCTATGTCAAAACTATCGCCCGATGGGACAGCATTTGCCGGAGAAGTGAATCCCCTTCCTTTTGTTCCATTTGTACAAACACAACCAATACAGCCTGCATTTCCACCTCCTCCGGTAGCACCAAACAAGTGACCAACATCGTAATTAGCTTCACCAATTACTGCGGTTAGATTATTTTGTAATTCCCCATTCCATGCTCCTCCGACTCCAGCTGCAGCGTTAGAATAAGGATCTGTAGCTGCATTAGTATAAATTATAGTATTATTATTCGCAATGATAACCATTCTCGCTGAGAAATCTTTTTCAAAAACTCCATTTACACGGGTCATTGTATTGTTCATCGCAGCTAAAGCACCTGCAACTGTTCCACCAAAATACGTTGTATATTCACCAGTACAAGATAAAGCCAGTCTAAAAGTTCTTAGTTTTCCGTCATCTGCATTTGGTCTTGCAGTAAGGCTTGAGTTATTAACGCCTTTTTGCGCAACGTCAAGTACTGTACATTCAAATTTATCTAAATTCGCTTTCTTGTCTGATCTTTTATAAACAACATAGGTTGAAAGGTCTTTAGTATATGGCTCGATAAAAACCGCAGACTTATCTCCATAAATTTCCATTGAAGACAATCCCAATGGGGAAATACTGAAGTAGACAGTAGAACTAGCGTCTTCAACACCTACCCCAACATAAGATTTAATGTCCGGATATTTTGATGCTAATTCAGGATCAAAGTTTGAATTTTCTCTTACTTTAAAATCTTCCATATTACCATTAGAATTTGGAAAAGAAACGATAATATCTGATTTTCCTCTAACAGCAAACCTTTTAGGCGCTTTCGCTAAAGCATTCTTTAAATAATCAAAATCAAGATTATAAATTCTTGGGTGAAGAATGCTGGTCTTATTTTCAAATATTTCCGAATTGGTTTTTTGAGACACTTCCTTCCAAAGTCGGCTTGTTTGTGCTAAAAAAACATTGGAAATAAGAAATATTCCCATCACAAGTAGTTGTTTTTTCATATAGTTTTTCTCTTTTTTTTTAAACATTAAAATGTATCAATTATAGTTGAAAGAATATTTTATTTTAATCTCAGAATCAGATTTTATTTGGTATTCTTCGCTATCTAATTTATAAATTATTTTCTTTTTCTTTTAATAATTCACTATTGCTGTATGATTTTCTCTTTAATTTTAGTTTTATAATATACAATTTATCATCAAAAATTGTTTGTTATTGCGCTATTATAAGCTATAAAAAACGACAATATCACAAAGCATGGGTCTTTCATTATGAAAGTCTTAAAAAGCAAAGGTAAATATTATTATATTTCTAATGAATATTTTCTTTTAACATTTTTAACATTTAACTAAATTTTTTGTAAAACACTTACAATCAATTTACAATTCATTGATTTTCAATATAATAAAATTTTACTAAAATCATACATTTCTTTTACAAGCATTACAAAAACTTCACTCTTAATTTTACTTCAACAAAAAAATAATCTTATGAAAAAGTTCATCGTATTAGTTGCAGTATCAAGCGTATTTGTAATGTGTAAAAAAGGTGAAGCGACTCAGCCTCAGTTAGAAAACGCAATTAGCAGTGCAGATAGTACTGTTGCAAATGTTAGTGAGAAAATCAATTTAATTAATAATGAGGCAGAAGCAGTATTCGACTCTGCAAGTATTAAAATTAAAGATTTCGAAAAAACAAAAAGCGAAGCGGTTCAAAAAATGGAGGCAACCTCAAAAAGCATTGACTCTTTATCTGAAAAAATTGGCAGTATGAAACTGGAATCAAAATCTGAAAAGAAAGATTCTCTTCATAAAATTGTGGTGAATGTTCCGGCTCCGAAAGTAATTAAAGAAACTAAAATTGTTTATAAAGACAGACCAAAACCTGTAGAAAAAGTTTCCCAGAACATTATGCAGAAAACGGGAGTTTTGGAGCTGAATGTAACCGATGCCGAAACAGCTAAAGAAACTGTAAAAGAATTGGTGAAAAAATATGACGGTTTTGTAAAAAGTGAAAATACCTCTCTGAATAATAACGATACCAAAATTGCTTACCTGAAAGTAAAAGTTCCGATTCAGAAATTTGATTATCTGATGGACGACCTTAGTTTTAATATCGGAAATGTAGAAAATAAAGGAATCGATGTGAACGGACAGGATTTTGTAAACAACACGTTATGCGACATGGAAATTACACTTTACGGAACTTCAGAAGCCGCATTAGTAAACAGTAAACCTGAAACATTTGGCGGAAAATCTTTAGCGGCAATATCTTCCGGATGGGAAGTGATTACCTCGATTTTCTTATTTATTCTTCCGCTTTGGCCACTTTTTGTAATGGCCGGAATTGGTTATTATTTCTACAAAAAGAAAAACAATAAACAGTCTGAAAATCAATCAAACTAAATTACTATTAAATTTTAAGCAAATTTTAAGAATAGAAATGATGAAGTTTAAGTTTTTCCTTTTAAATTTATCACTTCATAATTTTATTAATTTTGTGATTTGGTGTAAAAGAAAAGGCTCTCAATTGAGAGCCTTTTCCGTTATTTCATATTTACTATCTTATCTACAACATATCTTGTGTTTCCTCTCCAGGGAAGCGATCCTTTGTATTCTTTATAATGAAGATCAAAGGTTTTACCACTGTTGAGTTCCAGTTGTTTGAAAACTTCAGGATCAGATACAGAAAATTCAAACTCATAGCTTGTAATAGTTCCTGTCTTACCTCTTCCAAAACCTTCCTGAATCAATTTGCCTTCGTACGTTTTAAAAACGTACCCTTTTTTAATGGCGTAATTGAGATATCCTGACTTTACGCCTTCTCCGAAAACGAAGAAAAACTTATACCAGACGAAAACTCCTACGAGAAGTAAAACGACTCCTAAAGTAATCCACAAAGATTTTTTCATAAGATAGTGTTTGATGTTTTTAATTATTTAGAAATACTTCTAGAAATCACAATTTTTTGGATTTCAGAAGTTCCTTCATAAATCTGAGTGATTTTTGCATCACGCATCATTCTTTCTACGTGATATTCTTTCACATATCCGTATCCACCGTGAATTTGCACAGCTTCAATTGTAGTATCCATTGCAACCTGAGAAGCGTATAATTTTGCCATTGCTCCACTTTCAGAAATATCTTTTCCGGCATCTTTTTCACAAGCCGCTTTAAAGCAAAGCATTCTTGCAGCGGTGATCTGAGTTGCCATATCTGCTAATTTGAAAGCAATCGCCTGGTGATTGATAATTTCAGTTTTGAAAGCCTTTCTTGTTTTAGCATATTTCAAAGCCAATTCGTAAGCTCCTGAAGCAATCCCTAAAGCCTGAGAAGCAATACCGATTCTACCACCGTTCAAAACAGCCATTGCGAAATTGAATCCGAAACCGTCTTCACCAATTCTGTTTTCTTTTGGTACTTTTACGTTGTTGAAAAGCAAAGAATGCGTATCACTTCCTCTGATTCCTAATTTATCTTCTTTCGTTCCGATTTCGAAACCTTCCCAACCTCTTTCAACGATGAAAGCGTTGATTCCTTTATGTTTTTTCTCAGGATTAGTTTGTGCAATTACGATATAATAAGATGCAGTTCCACCATTTGTAATCCAGTTTTTAATACCATTTAATAAATAGTAGTCTCCTTTATCTTCAGCAGTAGTTTGTTGAGATGTCGCATCAGAACCCGCTTCAGGCTCAGATAAAGCAAAAGCTCCGATTACCTGTCCGCTTGCAAGAGGAGTAAGATATTTTACTTTTTGCTCTTCAGAAGCAAATTTTTCAAGACCTGCACACACCAAAGAGTTGTTTACAGACATTACCACAGCAGCAGAAGCATCAACTTTTGCGATTTCTTCCATTGCCAAAACGTAAGAAACGCTGTCCATTCCTGCTCCACCGTATTTTGGGTCAACCATCATTCCTAAAAGTCCCATCTCCCCCATTTTCTTCACTTGCTCAGCCGGAAACTTCTGGTCACGATCTCTTTCAATTACCTCAGGTAAAAGTTCGGTTTGTGCAAAATCTCTTGCTGCCTGCTGAATCATCAGCTGTTCTTCTGATAAATTAAAGTCCATAAAATTTTCTATTATATGGTGGCTAATTTACACTTTTTAAGTAAATCTGAAAATAGATACATTAATTGAGAGTTAATGAAGGTTTCAGGCAGATTTATAATTATTCAGAAGATATTATTTTACTTTGAATTATTAAAAGTATTATGACATACATTTTATTAAATTCTAAACAATTATAACTTATTTCCATAGTTAAAAAAAATTCTTATATTTAAAATCCTAACTATTATTTGAAAATTATGTCAATCAAAAGATTATTCGATATACCTCATTATGCTTTAGAGCATCTTCCTAAAAACGATATGTTTGTCACCAAATACCATGGTGAATGGAAAAAAACTTCTACACAGGAATTTATCAATCAGGGAAATAAGATTTCGAGAGGTCTTTTAAAACTGGGCATCAAACCTGGTGATAAGATTGCATTGATCACAACAAACTCACGTACAGAATGGGCAGTGATGGATCTTGGACTTTCGCAAATCGGTGTGGTTTCTGTACCGGTTTACCCAAGTATTTCGCCGGAAGACTACGAATTTATCTTTAATAATGCCGAAATTAAGTACTGTTTTGTTTCCGATAAAGAATTACTTGCCAAAGTAATGAAGATTAAACACAATGTATCAAGCTTACAAGGTGTTTTTACTTTTGATAACGTAAGCGGAGCAGCCAACTGGAAAGAAATTCTTGATCTGGGTGAAGACGATTCTACACAAATTGAAGTGGAAGATCTTTCTAAGGCAATCAATACAGAAGATTTGGCAACTTTAATCTACACTTCCGGAACTACAGGAAAACCAAAAGGAGTAATGTTGACTCACGAAAATATTGTTTCCAATGTTTTAGGCTCAATTCCGAGAATTCCAAAAAAGAAAAGTCTGGATTACAAAGATACACGAGTATTAAGTTTTTTACCTATCTGTCATATTTTTGAGAGAATGCTGTTTTACCTTTTTCAGTATAACGGTTTTTCAATTTATTTTGCTGAAAGCATCGAAAAAATGGGCGAAAACGTAAAAGAAGTAAAACCTCATTACATGAGCGTTGTTCCACGTTTGGTAGAAAAAGTATATGATAAAATTTATAATACAGGATCTAATGCAGGTGGTTTAAAACAGAAAATTTTCTTCTGGGCTTTACAATTAATCCAAAAAAAGAAAGAAGTCTCAAAACCTTCAGGATTGCAGGAAATTATAGCCGACAAGCTGGTTTTCAAAAAATGGAGAGAAGGTTTGGGAGGCGAAATTATCACTTTAGTTTCGGGATCGGCAGCTTTGTCTTCCCGACTCAATTTAATGTTCCAAAACGCAGGAATTCCTATTTTGGAAGGTTATGGTTTGACTGAAACTTCACCCGTAATTTCGGTAAACTCTTTTGGAAAAATGAAAGTGGGAACTGTAGGACATCCATTGGATAATTTAACGGTGAAAATTCAACAGGATGGAGAGATTACCGTAAAAGGACCTTCAGTTTTTAAAAGTTATTTTAAAAATGAAGAGCAAACCAAAGAGGCATTCACAGAAGACGGATATTTCAAAACCGGAGACATCGGTCACATCGACGGTGATGGTTTCCTGCAGATTACCGACCGTAAAAAGGAAATGTTTAAAACTTCCGGAGGAAAATATATTGCCCCACAAACGATTGAAAATTTAGCAAAAGCCTCGAAATTTATCGAACAGATTATGGTTGTTGGTGACGGCGAAAAAATGCCAACTGCTTTGGTACAACCTGATTTTGAATTTGCTAAAAACTGGGCAATGAGAAACAATCTAAATATAGGTACAACTCCGCAAGAGATTGCAAAAAGTGCTGAACTAAAAGCAAGAATAGAAAAAGAGATTGATGACATCAACGAACATCTAGGAAACTGGGAAAGAATCAAGAAAATTGAATTAACACCAGAAGTTTGGGGAATTGAAGCGGGACTTCTTACGCCGACTTTAAAGCTTAAACGTAAAGCGATTAAAGAAAAGTTTATTGATCTTTACAATAAGATGTATGAGCATCATGACTAAATAATATGAAGCCGTTTCTTTTGAAGCGGCTTTTTTTTATCCTTTGGAGAATCTTTTTAAATTTTGTTAGTTTTTAAACTATTATATTCATAGAACCACCCCGTCAAAAATTTCTTTGAAATTTTCGCCACCCCTCCAAAGGAGGGGAATTTAAATCATTGCTAACTTTCGCAATTAACATAAAAAAAGCTGTCTCAAAAATTTGAGACAGCTTTATATTTTTAATAAAATGAGTAATTAGAATTTAATTACAGATTTCATTTTTTCGTTTTCTTCCATTACCAATTCGTCATCTACAAGAATTTTTCCTGAATGCTCATCAATAATGATTTTCTTTCTCTGAGCGATTTCCATTTGCTTTTGAGGAGGAATTGTAAAGAATGATCCTTTCGGTGCACCTCTTTCAAGACCTACAACCGCTAAACCTGTAGAAGAGCTCGTTCTGATTCTGTGATAAGAAGCCAACAATCTTTCGTCGATTTTAGCAGCAAATTCTTTAGACTTTTCAAGAAGATATTCTTCTTCCTTCTGAGTTTCAGAAACAAGACCTTCCAATTCTTCTTTTTTGAATTTAAGGTGATTCTTCAAATCGTTGATTTTTGTAGTCAACTCATTTAAAGTTTCTTCTTTATGAGCGATTTTAGCTCCATATTCTTTGATTCTTTTTTCAGAAAGCTGAATTTCAAGTTCCTGATATTCTATCTCCTTTCCTAAAGCTTCAAACTCTTTATTGTTTCTTACGCTATCCTGTTGAGATTTGTATTTATCAATAAGTGTTTTTGCATGATTGATCACTTCATTTTTAGTATTGATTTGATCATTCTGCTCTTTAATATCTGCATGAAATTTTTCAGCTCTTGTCTCAAGACCCTCAATTTCAATTTCAAGATCTTCAACTTCGATTGGCAATTCTCCTCTTGTGTTACGAATCTCGTCTAATCTTGAATCTATGATCTGTAAATCATATAAAGCTCTTAATTTTTCTTCAACTGAAATATCTGTTAAATTTGCCATATCTAAAGGAAATAATTTACTGGGTTTGTTTTTTCGCTAGAATTTAAGATTGCAAATGTACTAATTTTTTGTGATAAAATTTCAAATAATTGTTGAGCAACCCATTGTTCTGATTCATAATGTCCTACATCACAAAGCAATATTTTAGATTCTGCCTGAAAATAATCATGATATTTGAGATCGCCGGTGATGTATGCATCACATTTTTTTGCAAGAGCAGACTTTATTCCGCTTGCTCCGGAACCTCCCAAAACTCCTACTCTTTTTATTTTTTGACCTGTAAAGCCTGAATGCTTAATCACCTCAACATTAAATTTATCTTTAATAAATCTCAGAAAATCTTTTTCGTCCATCTCCTGATCAAATTCGCCATACATTCCCAATCCTGAATATTGATTTTCATTATCTAAAGAATAAATCTGGTGCGCCACTTCTTCATAAGGATGCACTTCTTTCATTGCCGCAATAATCTGATGTTGTTTATATGCTTCAAAAATTACAGAAATCATATTTTCATCTGCATTTTCTCTCACATTCTGTTGTCCTGAAAAAGGATTTGAACCTTCAATCGGTCTGAAAGTTCCGTTTCCTTCGGTTTTAAAACTACATTCATCATAAAAACCGATATTTCCGGCTCCTGCTGAAAAAAGAGCTTCTTTCAACTGCTCAGAATAATCACTGGGAACATAAACATTTAACTGCTTTAAATTATTTTTCTTCGGTTGAAGTATTTTTAAATTTTTTAAACCTAAAGCATTGCAAATTCCTGCATTTACTCCAGAATAATCATTATCAAAAGCGGTGTGAATAGCATAAATGGCAACTTTATTTTCAATTGCTTTTAAAACCGCTCTTTCAACATAATTTTTGCCGGTAAGAGATTTTAATCCTGAAAAAATGATAGGATGAAAACACACCACAAGATTACAATTTTTGGCAATCGCCTCATCAATCACACTTTCTAAAGCATCATGACAAACTAAAACTCCGCTTATATTACGGTTGGGTAATCCGCACAGAAGTCCTACATTATCAAAATCTTCCGCCTGTGGCATTGCAATCTGTTTTTCTATAATAGAAATTACTTCTTTAATTGTCATTTTATTCTGTATGTTTGTGACGAAATTAGTTATAATTTAGTTAAAATAAAAAACACATCATGGAAAGAGAGCACAATCTTGTTCCTGGAGATAAACTTTGGAAGAGATTTTTGTTTAGAATCATTTACCGAGCAGATACAAAACTCGGAAAACTGTTTGATATTACGCTTTTATCGCTTATTTTGGTGAGTACTTTCATTATTATGATGGAAAGCGTGCCTAAACTTGATAAAAAACACCACGTTTATTTCATCATTTCTGAATGGGTGATCTCTGTATTTTTCACAGCAGAATATTGGGCAAGAATTGCTGTTTTAAAAAATAAGAAGCATTACATTTTCAGCTTTTTTGGTATTATTGATTTTCTTTCTTTAGTTCCGTTTTTTCTGAGTTTCTTTTTTCCTGTGACCAAATATTTTCTGATCTTCAGAATGCTCAGAATGCTGCGTGTTTTCAGGGTTTTCAACCTGTTAGATTTTATGAATGATGGATCTGTCATTGTACGGGCTTTAAGGAACAGTTCAAGAAAAATATATATTTTCCTTTTATTTTTAATTATTTTTTCGGTGATCGTTGGTTCTCTGATGTTTATGGTGGAAGGCGGAAGACCTGGTTTTGAAACGATCCCGCAATCTATTTACTGGGCTGTAGTAACAGTAACAACAGTGGGTTATGGCGATGTTTCGCCAATCACTCCGATGGGGAAATTTTTTGCAGTTATTTTGATGCTTGCCGGTTATTCTATTATTGCGGTTCCTACAGGAATTGTAACGGCAGAAATGAGGAATAAAAGACAAAACTTGGAATTAGTCTGCGACCGATGCGGAAATGAAGATATTGATGATGATGCACGCTATTGTAAACAATGTGGCAAGAAATTGGCTTAATAGATTTTATACAAATTAATCTATCAACCAAAAATCGACAAAATCATGGAACCACAAAAGAAAAACAGACCCAATAGTTTAGTTCTTATTCTATTTGCTTTAGTTATATTAATGATTATTATTTACTTTATTCTCGTTTTGTTTTTCCCGACAGTTTTTGACCTTATGAATACGGGAGACATTAAACCAGTAACACCTGATAAATAAATTTTACAGAATAAGAAAAAGCTTTCCGAAAATGGGAAGCTTTTTTTCTGATTAATCTTAGATTATTTTACATAAAAAATAGACCTGCCAATTGACAGGTCTATTCTTATAAATAAATTTAATATAAATTATTTTTTAATTGCTTTAATAGTTTGCTTAGAACCATCTTTCATATTCAGAACCACTAAATACATTCCTGAATTTAATCCTCTTAAATGAAGTGTAGATTCCGGTTTATCAAAAGATTTCACTAATCTACCTGCAATATCCATTACAGAAATAGATTTCACATTACTAACATCTGAAATATTCAATACATCAACGAATGGATTTGGATAAACTTTGATATCATTTTTAGCCTTAACACTTTCTGATGTTGATAAACTTGCATCATAAGCAGAAATCTGGAAAGCTCCATCTGTAGCTGTTGAGTATTTCCATACACTTACATACAATGTAGCTCCTGGAGTTTGGCCAGTTAGAGAAAGCTTAGAGAAAGCATCAGTTCCACTATCATCATCACAACCAATTGATGTTGTAGAAGAACAGCCACTAAACACAGAAAGTACAGTATCAGTTAATGGAGAACCGGTAACAGCAGCCGTTTCAATAGTCAAACTTCCTGATGCAGGCACCACAACAGTATACCACACGTTTCCACCCACGTTAGTTGGTGTGAATAAACAACTAGCCGTTAAAGCAGGTGTGTTTGTAGAACCAGCAGTTGTTCCTGTTAAAGGATTTTGAGCAAAGTTTAATCCTGGAGTTAAGGCAATTGCTGAAGAACAAGCATCATTAGCTGGAGGTGTAGCGAGTGTAGTAAACGAACCCGTAGCCCAAGTGCTCACTGAACTTGAAGAACATACCGATCTTACCCAATAATAATAAGTAGTAAGCGGAGCAAGCAGAGTTAAGGGCTGTGAAGTAGCTGTAATCACAGTTCCTGAATTAGGAGTTGAGTTAGTTGTAGAATAATAATACTCATATCCATTTGCTGGAGCCGGTGTAGGAGCTGTCCAAGAAATCGTAGCAGAGTTACTTGTTACGGCAGAAGATGTTACTGTAGCAGGAACCAAACATGACGGAACTGCTGTCACTTCAAATGTAAAGTCGATATATTCACCTCTTGCAAATGCTTCACAAGGATTAGATGGGGCACTATTGTTGTAATTTGTAACCACTCTCATCCTATAATTTCCTAGTGCAGTTCCTGCGGGAACTGTAATCGTTGCACCAGAGGTACTTGTAACATAAGAAGTCGTAGCATATACACTTTCTGATGCTTCGAAAGTTAAGTTATTATTCCAATCAACCCAAACCGCAAAACCAACAGTTGGACCACCTGCGGTTAATGAAATAGGAGTTACACTTCCTGCATAGTTTGATATCTTATTGGTAGCCGTTAAATTCTGATAACCTCCTGCTCCTCCAGTTGTAGAAGAATATGCCATATTGGTAGCAGCTCCCGTAGAAGTAAAATCTGAAATCCAAGAATCCTGATTTGTAGTAGATGGCAAACAATAACCTGTATACACATTTACAGGTCCTATCCAAATACTTTTATCCGTAGTAGAACAAGATGATCTTACCCAGACATAATACGCTGTATTAGCAGATAAACCAGGAATATTAGCAGAGGCTGTAGCTGAAGACACAGAGTTGGTAGCATTCAAAACTGTGGAAGCTGTAGGTGCAGTATTTGTAGTGCTATAATAAACCTGATAGCCATTTGCGGGAGCTGTAGCCGGAGCTGTCCACGAAACAGAAGCGGAGTTTGCCGTAAATGAAGATAAAACTACAGAACCCGGACTTGGGCAAGATGGTGCAGCACCTTGAGTTATATTAATATCATCAAAATAGACATAGTTATCTGATGTATCGAGCCCTGATTTTGCTTCAAACCTAATAAACACATTTCCAGAAGCCGGTAGACCAGTAATAGTAGCTGTTTTAGTAGCACAAGATGCAGATACGACATGGTTTGTATTATCTATCGTATAAGCCGTTGTCCACGGCCCTGTTGCCGAAGTTGCCCAATCTAATTTTATGACTCCTAAATCAGCTAGCGAAGCACCTGTACCATTACTAGAATATTCGGTAACTTTATAAGCAAAACTAACATTTAAATCCCCGCCATTTGTTCCTGTTAACGCAGGAGATACCAAGTAAGAAGAGGCATTGTAATAATTATTTGCCCTCATGGTTGCTGTTCCACTACATGGTGTAGTTGTTGACCTACTGAATGAGCCCGAACCGCTAGAAGTCCAAGATCCGTCCCCCGTAGGCTCCCATCCGTATGTATAAGAAATTTGTGCTGATGACATTATTCCCAATAACATCATACATGTGAATAAAATTTTTCCCATAAATATCTATTTTATTAATTAACTACTAAATTAAAACTTTTTAACAAACAATAAATAATAATTTATTAAATCTATTTTAATCAAAATAACAAAAGTATAAATCTATTTAATTTTCACAAATCAATAAATCACATAAGAAATAGTACAATTATTTTTAAATAATTCACATTCATAATTTAAAAATACAATTAACAAAATAATTATATATTGTTGCTTTTAACTCTCTCGCATTAATAAATTTCAACCAAACAAAAAAAATAGCGGCTATTGAAGCCGCTATATAAATATTAATAATTAAAGTTTTTATTTTTTAATTGCTTTAATTGTTTGCTTAGAACCATCTTTCATATTCAGAACAACCAAATACATTCCTGAATTTAATCCTCCTAAATGAAGTGTAGATTCTGGTTTATCAAAAGTTTTAACCAATTTACCAGAGATATCTACTACTGAGATAGATTTCACATTGCTTACGTCTGAAATATTCAATACATCAGCAAATGGATTTGGATAAGCTTTCAATTTGTTGTCTTTAGCCTTAGTTTCACCTGTTGCTAGAACAATTGAAGAATCATAAGCAGAAACTTGGAATTGCCCCTGTAAATTACTCGCATTATTTGTATATCTCCACACGCTTACATATAAAGTTGCTCCAGGTGTTTGACCAGTAAGAGAAATTTTTGAAAAATTACCATCCCCAGTATCATCATCACAAGCAACATTAGTAAATGTTCCACCACAGATTCCACTATGAACCGAAAGCACAGTGTCCGTAAGTGGAGAACCAACTACTGATCTCGTCTCTACAGTTACACTACCACTAGGAGGTACTACTATAGAATACCAAACATTATCACCTCTATTTGTTTGGCAAGTTGTTGTACCATCAGTTGAAGCACTTACATTAGTAGATGTAATTGCTCCAGAAGCAAAATCATTACCTAATACCAATGATACTGCACCTGTACACGTATCATTTGCTGGCGGTGGCGGTGGCGTCCCAATACAAATATTAAAATTATTAGCATAAACTGTTGCACCATTAGTATTAGAATTATAAACTCTAACATAATACACCTGACCTGGCGTTAATCCTATAAGAGATACATTAGTACCTGTATCACATTTGATACTAGTTAAAGTACCACAAGCACCACTAAATACTTGAGTATATAAACTTGTGGAAGTAGAAGTACCAGAAGCAACAACATTTGAAAGCATCACTGTATGAGCAGTACCAGTTGCTGTAAATGAATACCAAACATCATCATCTGCCACACCCGTACATGGAGCGACAGCTATATTAGAGTTAGTAGCAGATAAAGTTGTTCCTGCTACTGGTGCAACACAATTTAAATCTGGACTTACAGCCAAAGATACAGCACCTGAACATTCATCATTTACAGGAGCTGCAGGAAGCGTCCCAATACACATATCAAATGTATTTGCGTATAAAGATGCCCCTGAATTAGAATTACTATTATAAACTCTTACATAATATGTTTCACCAACTGTCAAACCTGTTAAAAGAGTAAAGTTTGTATTTGAAGTAACACATTTTATACTTGTTAAAGTTCCACAAGCTCCACTAAATACTTGCGAATATAGAGATGTAGACGAAGCAGTACCCACAGAAACCACATTCTTCAATTGATATGTTTGAGTTGTTGAAGTTGCTATAAATTTATACCATACATCATCATCAGGAGTTCCAGTACAAGCTCCGACAGCTACACCTGAACTAGTTCCACCAGAAGTTGTTCCAGAAGTTACAGTACCACAATTAGTATCAGGATTCACTGTTACTGTTACTGCGTTTGCACAATCATCATTAGCAGGAGGTGCAGGAGGTGTACTTATACAAATATTAAAGCTTGCATTAGCTGTAACCGTAGACGAATAGGTATAAACTCTTACATAATAAGTATTTCCAGGGGTAAGCCCTGTAATTATATTTATATCGTCATCAGAACATAAAACACTTGTTAAAGTTCCGCAAGCTCCTGATAAAACCTGAAAATACATATCTGTAGTCCCAGTTGTAGTTCCTGTAGAAACAACATTTGATAAAGTTACGAAATGGCTTGAAGAAGTTGCAACAAACTTATACCAAACATCATCATTTGGAGCACCTGAACATGGCGTTGCAGCCATAGACATGGATGAACCTAATGTATTTCCGGGTGTAGTTGCTGTACATGTCAATGAAGGATTCACTGATAACGTTATAGCCCCTGCACAATCATCATTAGAAGGCGAAGCAACAGTAGTAGTAGTAAAGCTTCTTTCTGTACATCCAGATGAAACTACTCCTCCATTATATGAAACAATCGTATAGTAATACTGCGTTGATGGATTCAACTGTTGGGCAGTAGTAAGAGTATATGTAGCCACATTACCCAAATCAAAATTAGCAAGAACATTACTAGCTCCAGCAGAAGTACCTATATTTAATCTATAACCCAATGCTCCGCTTACCAAAGACCATGTAAATGTGGTTCTTACAGGAAGACCTGTTTGAGCAGTAGAAGGAGCACTTACAGAAGGACAACCTAATGTAGCAGCTGTAGTGAAACTTCTTTCAGCACAAGCATTAGAAACACCAGCAGAATTAGAAGCATATATTGTATAATAATACTGTGTACTAAAATTGAGAGAGGTTGTAAAAGCATAAGAAGTACTTACGCCAACATCCTGCATATTTAAAATATTAGTACCACCAGGAGTTGTACCTACACTCACCTTATAAGATGTAGCATAATTGACCGCCCCCCAAGTAATGGTCGGCAAAACAGAAACATCAGTTGCCGCAGCAGCCGGCGCAGAAACTACTGGACAAGTTGGTGCAGTTGCTGCAGTAAGACCAAGTAGACTCGTAACAGATTTCACAGTAGACCTTGTACCAGCTGCAGGAGAAAAGGGATCAGGATTCACTGTATCACTTCTATAATGCAGACCTGAGTTGGTTGGTCCTGTATAAGTATAGAATCTATTTGATGTAGCCGTATAATCAGCTGTATTTTCATCAATCGCTATTAAAAGATTATCTGTATTATTATAAGCAAAAGGTGAACTGAAATTTACAGTCACCTCACCACCTACAATGCTTACAGCACCAGAAAAAACCTGAGTCAATGCAGATGCAGCTACCCAATCAGTTGTACTAGAAAAACTGGTTTTAGTTGTGTGACCTACATAAACTACCCAATCAACCGATTTGGTAATATCTGCATTATTCGGTAGATAAAACTTTATACCAGTAATATTACCCGCAGCAGTAGCATTTATTTCGCTTTTAGTAAAAATCTGCTGGGTGTAATTATACCCGTAATTCACATCTACAGGGGCATACCCCCCCTGTGTCGTTCCACTACCCAAGGTTACCTGAGCATTCACAAAAGTGGCTATCAAAAATAATAGGCACGTTAGTAGAAGTTTTTTCATATTCAGTTAAATTAAAATTAGGAGGCTAAATTAATAAATATTAACATTACAAATCAAAAAAAATGTTAATATTTTAAAAATATTCCAACAATACAACTATATCACTGAAATATCATTAAATAAACATTTAATTACAATCATTTCGTAAAAATTAAAATCACTCCTAAACCACTAATTACTAACCTATTAAACTAATAGAGTAATCAATTTATTTAACAATAATTATTTTAAAATTTCATTAACTATAAAACATAAAAAAAGTCGCAATCTGATTTTGATTGCGACTTTTTATTAATTTATTAATAAATATTAGTTCAAATAAAATTCATATTTATTAAGAAGTTGTATATTTTTAATTAAATCTCCATTAAGGTTTACCGAATGTTTCATCGATTGAACTTCAATATGAGAATCATCCTCAATATTTTTAATGTAAAATTTAAACTTTTGAGTACCTTGGTTTTCATTCAAAACACTTCTAAAAAAACTCAAATCTTCAGGTCTGAAATCCATCACATCCATTACCAACGAAATACTTTTTGCAAATTTTTCAAAAGCTTCCTGTAATTCAATCACTTCATTTACATTAACGAATACTCTTCCATCTTTTACCTGGGCAAATTTTATTTTTAAAATCACAAAACGTTGAACTTCCAGTTTCTCCTTCAATTTCATATAATCACGGTCTCCTAACCTGAAAGAATATGATCCAGAATAATCTTCCAATGTTACAAAAGCCACTTTTTCACCACTTCTAAAGCCATCTTTCACAACATATTCTGTAATCAAACCGGCAACAGTATATTCTTTTCCGCCACCACCGTTTTCTCTTTCTTTCTGTAGTGTTTTCCAGTCTTTTTTCTTTTCTTCAAACAGTTCTTCCTGCTTATTTGCAAAAGCCTGTTCTTTGTAAGCATCAACCTCATCGAGATTTAAAAATCCGAAAACACCCTTTGGTTCAGCTTTTTTGATTACTTCTTCTATAATCTCTTCTTCACCCGTTGATAATTCATCAGATACAATTTCAATTAAATCTGCAACTTCATCCACAGAATCTTTTTCAAGAATTGGAACTTCTTCAGTTACCACTTTCGCTTCTTCCTCTTTTTCCAAAACAGATTTTTTAGAAAGACTTCCCTGCATAAACTGATACTGAAATTTAAACTCATCCAGCGGATGCGCCGAAAGATAGAAACCAATCGTTTCTTTTTCTTTATTCAACTTATGCATATTTGGCCACTCCGGACAAGGCGCTAATTTGGGTTGTTCAATCTGAACTTCATCAGCAAAATCAGCAAAAAGTGAATGTTCCATCTCATTTTTACTTTCCTGAAAACTTTGTCCGTATCTTATTAAACGTTCCAAATTAGTTTTTCCCGACATATCAATATCAAAATACTGACCTCTATGGAAAGAACCCAATTCATCGAACGCCCCTGCAACAACCAAACTTTCCGCCACTCTTTTATTCATCTGAGAAGGTAAAATTCTTTCGAAAAAATCATAAACATTTTTAAACCTTCCGTTAGCTCTTTCTCTGGTAATCCCTTCACTTGGGCCTTCCCCGATTCCTTTGATCGCACCCAAACCAAAACGAATCTGACCTTTTTCGTTTACCGAAAATTTATATTGTGATTCATTTACATCAGGCCCCAAAACATCAACACCCATACTTTTACAATCTTCCATAAACATGGTAATCGATTCGGTATTGTTAATGTTGTTACTCATTACACTTGCCATATATTCTGCAGGATAATTTGCTTTCAAATATGCAGTCTGATAAGCAATTAAAGCATAACAAGTAGAGTGAGACTTGTTGAAAGCATATTCTGCAAAAGCTTTCCAGTCATTCCAAATTTTTTCTAATCTTTCTTCATTCAAATTGTTTTTCCTTCCTCCTTCAATGAATTTTGGATACATCTTGTTTAGAACCTCAATCTGCTTTTTACCCATCGCCTTTCTCAAAGTATCGGCTTCACCTTTTGTAAAATTGGCTAATTTTTGAGATAAAAGCATTACCTGCTCCTGATAAACAGTAATTCCGTAGGTTTCTTTTAAATATTCTTCAGTTTCATCCAAGTCATAGACTACTTCTTCTATTCCGTGTTTTCTGTTAATAAAACTCGGAATGTATTTAATCGGACCCGGTCTGTAAAGAGCATTCATGGCAATCAAATCCGCAAAAACTGTCGGTTTCAGCTCACGCATATATTTTTGCATTCCTGGACTTTCATACTGGAAAATCCCAACCGTTCTTCCTTCCTTAAATAACTGATAGGTTTTAGCATCATCCAAAGGAATCAAATCCGGATCAATATCAACTCCATGTCTGGCTTTAACAATTTTTAAAGCATCTTTAATAATCGTCAAAGTTCGGAGACCCAAAAAGTCCATCTTCAGAAGTCCTGCACTTTCCGCAACAGAGTTATCAAACTGAGAAACCAAAATATCGGCATCTTTCGCAGCAATCGTTACCGGAACCAGATTACTTACATCTTCCGGTGTAATGATGACTCCACAAGCGTGAATTCCGGTATTTCTGATGCAGCCTTCCATCTTTTTTGCGCTTGCCAAAACATCATGACGCGCATCACCGGGAGTATTAAGAACATACTTCATCTCATCGACAAGCATTTGTTCTTCAGGCTTTAGTTTATCGTATTTCGATAAAGCTTTTGCAATGTTCATCCCCGGACTTGGAGGAATTAATTTGGCAATATTATTAGTATCAGGAATCGGTAGATCTAAAACTCTTCCCGCATCTTTAATTGCAGATTTCCCACCCAAAACCGAGTAAGTAATAATCTGTGCTACCTGATTTTTACCATATTTTTCTACAACCCATTTTATAATCTTATCACGACCTTCATCATCAAAGTCGATATCAATATCGGGCATCGAAATCCTTTCCGGATTCAAAAATCTCTCGAATAGCAAATCATATTTTATCGGGTCTACGTTAGTAATTCCTGTACAGTAAGCAACGGCTGAACCAGCTGCAGAACCACGACCGGGACCAACCCAAACTCCCATTTTTCGGGCTTCATTACAAAAATCCTGTACAATCAAAAAGTAACCGGGATAACCTGTATTGGCAACTACTTCAAGTTCAAAATCAAGACGTTCTTTAATTTCAGGAGTAATTCCTGTATCGGCATATCTTTTTTTTGCGCCTTCATAAGTTAAATGCGTCAAATAAGCCATTTCTCCTCGTTTTCCCCCATCAACATCATCTTCAGAATGAATAAATTCATCCGGAATATCAAATTTCGGAAGAAGTACGTCTCTTTTTAAAGTATAAGGACTGAATTTTGCCGTAAATTCTTCATACGCATCAAATGCATCGGGATAATTGAGAAAAGCTTCTTTTATTTCATGAGAATTTTTAATATAATATTCTCCGGTCGCCAAACCTCTTCTTTTTCCAAAGCCTTTTCCAACAGGAGTTGTCAACTTTTCGCCATCTTTAATGCAGCTTACAATATCCTGAATATTAGAATCATCTTTATTGGTATAATAAGTTTGATTCTGGGCTAATATTTTAACATTATATTTATCTGCAAAATGCAATAAAACATCATTCAAATGCTCTTCTTCAGGCAGTTTATGATTTTGAATCTGAACATAAAAATCATCTTCAAATGTATCTTTCCACCATCTAAAAAGCTCCTCCCCTTTTTGCTCACCCGTATTTAGGATCGCATCAGGAATATCTCCATGAATTCCTGAAGTTAAAGCAATCAGCCCTTCTTTATATTCAGCAATTAATTCTCTGCTAATTCTTGGAACTCCGAAATAAAATCCTTTAAGAAAACCAATACTCGAAAGCTTTGCTAAATTTTTATATCCATTAAAATCTTTCGCCAACAAAACCACTTGCGTTCTTCTGTCGGGATCGTCTTTGGTAAATTGTTTCTGCTCGTAACGGTCTGAAATATAAAATTCACAACCTACAACAGGAATCAAAGACTCAGAAACAGGCTCTTCTTCATTGAATTCCGTTCCATTTTCTTCAGCTTCCTGTTTTTTTGCTAAAAATTCTTTATGTTTTTTTGAACGGTCAGAATTGGTAGATTCAACTGCTGAAACAAATTTGAAAGCTCCCATCATATTCCCCAAATCGACCATTCCGACTGCTGGAAAATTTTCTTCTGAAGCTTTCTTTATTAAATCATTAATCCCTGAAGTTGCCGTTAATGTTGAAAAAACACTTTTATTATCGAAGTTGAAATATCTTCCTAAATCAATATCATCAATACTTCCTACATCAGACTGTTTTTTCTTATTATTAAAATCCGCAACCTGCCTTCTGATAATTATTCCAAAAGGTTTTATTGGATTTGGATGCAAAGTTTTGAAATAAGCCAATTGGTCTTCCGAAGTTTTCAAAACCTCAGCAGGAATAATCCCGATACGCATCATTTCGAAGAAAACCTGAGCTGTAGCATTTACATCGGCCGCTGCGTTGTGTGCTTCATCAAATTTATGGCCGTATAATTTTTCATATAATTCTTCCAATTTTGGAGATTTATACTTTCCACCTCTTCCACCACCTAGCTGACAATAATTTGTCCCCAGAATCATAGTATCGGCCTTGGGTTTTTCCTGAAGATTATCCTGAATATTTTTTCTGAAAAATTCGGCACCGACAATATTGTAATCAAACTCAACATTGTGTCCGGAAACTACTCTTACGCGCTCCAAAACTTTAGAAAACTCTTCTAAAATCTCTTGCAGATCACGACCTTCTTCATTGGCAATTTTAGTAGTAATACCATGAATCCTTGCAGCATTAAAGGGAATATCATACCCTTCCGGTTTTATTATATAATCTTGATTTTCAAGCAAATTACCTTCATCATCATGTAATTGCCAAGCAATCTGCACCATTCTTGGCCAGTTGTCTGAATCTGATAGTGGAGCATTGAAATTTTTTGGTAAACCTGTGGTTTCTGTGTCAAAAACTAAATACATGTATTTTTTCTAGCTTTTATTAAAAAAAGAGAATGTAAAGTTACTTCAATTTTTATAATTTTTTCTGATAACTTTATAAAAACAACTCCCTTTTTTAACATCATAAGAAGTATATCAAAAACAACAATTTTAATAAAAGAACTAAATATTTTTTTATTAATTTAATAATTTTACTCACAGAAAGTTATTAATTCATATATTTGTCACTCATAATCGTGTAATAATTTTTTATAATCTATCATGAAAAAACATTTACTTTTAATAAGTACATTGGCAATTTCTCTTTTGAGTGCACAAAGCAATGACGCATTGAAGAGGGAATTTGAAAGACAGAATAAGGAGAACAATGCAAAATTTGACTCTTATGTTGCAAAACGTTATGGAGCAGATAAATCTCCAGAGGTTTTAAAGGAAATAGAAGAACAAAGAAGTACTTTATCTGGTTTTGATCCAAGTGGAAAACCATATTTTCTAAAAGCTGAAGATATGGATCAAATTAAAAATTCTAATTCTGATTTTCTTCAAAACGGAACTATTACTGGATTAACAGGGTCATTTAATGGTGAAAACATCAAGTTTACAATTTTTGATGGCGGTAGAGTATTTGGAGGACATGCATTTTTTGACAACCTTCCTGGAAGAATCACGAGTAAAGAAGCTACCACAATGAATTATAGTGCGCACGCAACTTCAGTAGCTGGATTTATTGGAGCAAGAGCGCATACACAAACATTAACTATTAATGGTTCACCGAGAAGTATAAACTTCCAGGGTATTGCTAAAAACTCTACTATGGATTCTTATGCATTTAGAAATAGTGTTTTACCTGGAAATACTACTACAAGTACAGTTTTCCAAAAAATTATTGCTGCACAACCGAAAATATCTAACCACTCTTACGGAACAAATACAGGATGGAGCATAGCAACTGTTTCTGGTGCTGCTGCCTTGGTATGGAATGGAGCTTTCACAAGCCCTAATCAATCAGCTGACCTTCAGGGAACATATTTTTCTAGTGATCAAAACTATGACCAGATTGTTTATAGTAACCCTTCATACATTATCGTAAAATCATCTGGAAACTATTTTGGTACCGGTCCTGATTTACCTGGAGGAGATACCGCACCCAAATATTACTCTGATGCTAATGGTAACTTAGTTGAATTTGCTGCTACTGATACTTTACCTCTTACAAATTGCTCTTTCGGATACGACTGTATTAGTAATGGATCATTAGCCAAAAACATAATTGTTGTAGGTGCTACAGATATTATAACAGCAAACAACGGAAGATATGTTACTGCAAGCAATGTTATCCATTCTGATTACAGTAGTGCTGGTCCTAGAGATGACGGTGGTATAAAGCCAGATATAACTGCAGTTGGAACTTCAGTTGGAAGTGCATCAACAGCAGAAGATACAGTAGGAAGTAACAGCTTAACAGTTGGGGATGGTACATCATATTCAGCACCTGTAGTTACTGGTATTATTGGTTTATGGACACAAATCAACAAACAATTATTTAACAATAATGAATTAAATGCTGCTTCAGCAAAAACATTAATGATACATTCTGCAGCTGAAGCTGGGAATGTAGGACCAGATCCATTATTTGGATGGGGATTCATTGATAGCAAAAAAGGAGCAGAGCTATTAGTCGGAAAATCAAACAATACTGTAATTTTCACTGATGAAACATTAGCAAGTGGGGTTGCTAACAGCAAGACAATTAAAGCATCCGGAACAGAACCTCTTAAAGTAACTGTTTCTTGGATTGATCCTGCATTTGTTTTACCTGCTAACCTAACATGGGCACAAGCTTACAACAACAGATCTTCAAGGCTAATAAACGATTTAGATGTAAGAATTATTGATACTACAACTAATACTGTATATCAACCTTGGAAATTAGATGCAAACAGCCCAATGACACCAGCAACAAAAGCTGATAATACTGTAGATAACGTAGAACAAGTAGTTTTAGATAATCCAGTTGCGGGTAGAACTTATAGAATAGAAGTAACTAATAAAGGAACATTGGTGAATAGTGCGGGTACAGCTGCTCCTCAAAACTATTCTATAATCGTTACAGGGTTCAATGAGGTTTTAGGAACAAAAGATGTTGTAAATTCAACAAACGGAATTGTTATTGCACCAACTCTTACAAAAGATGTTGTAAACATCTTAAAAGCGCCTAAAAAATCTAGCTACACAGTATATGATTTATCTGGTAAGAAATTACAAAATGGAGTGATCAATAGCGCTCAAGAAACAATTAGTCTATCTTCTTACACAAATGGTATCTATATCATTGAAGTAAAAACTGATAAAGACGTTATTTCTAAGAAAGTTATCAAAGAATAATTATAATTCAGATATAATTTTACGCAAAACACTAACACTTGTTAGTGTTTTGTTTTTTTATGTATATTTGCTTCCTATGGAAAATACACTTCACGAGAAAGTTTCAAAAGATATTTTGCTTAAAGCGTACAATCACATGATGCTTGCAAAAGCAATGGCAGATATTTATGAAGAGAACAGAAATGTTACCAAATATGTTCATAGCACATCAAGAGGTCACGAGGCTATTCAGTTGGCAACGGCTTACCAATTAAAAAAAGAAGACTGGGTTTCTCCTTATTATAGAGACGAAAGCATTCTTTTGGGAATAGGTTTTCAGCCTTACCAATTAATGTTACAATTATTAGCGAAAGCAGATGATCCTTTTTCTGGGGGTAGATCTTACTATTCTCACCCTTCTAGCAGAGATGAAGACAAACCAAAAATTATTCACCAAAGTTCAGCAACTGGGATGCAGACAATTCCGACTGCAGGAGTTGCACAGGGAATAAAATACATTCAGGATTTTAATTTACAGCAATTTGAAAACAATCCAGTTGTTGTTTGTAGTCTCGGTGATAATTCTGTAACGGAAGGTGAAGTAAGTGAAGCGTTGCAATTTGCAGCTTTACACCAGCTTCCTATTATTTTCTTGGTTCAGGATAATGAATGGGGAATTTCGGTTACCAAAGAAGAAGCAAGAACTTGTGATGCCTATGATTTCGTAGCTGGGTTTGAAGGTTTGGGAAGAATGCGTGTTGACGGAACAAATTTCGTTGAAAGCTTCGAAGTGATGAAAAAGGCTGTAGATTTTGTAAGAGCGGAAAGAAAACCTTTGGTAGTTTGTGCAAAAACAGTTTTAATTGGTCACCATACTTCCGGAGTGAGAAGAGAATTCTATAGAGATGAAGAAGATTTAACGAAGCACAGAGCAAAAGATCCGGGAGAGATCCTGAGAAATCAATTACTGGAATCTGGTGTTGATGAAGAATTATTAAAACAAATCACTAAAAAAGCTCGTCTTGAAGCTGAAGAAGCATTCGAAAGAGCTCAGAAAGCTGAAGACCCGAAGCCTGAAACAGTGATGCAACATATTTTCGCACCAACTCCTATCACAGAAGAAGTAGGAACCCGTGAACCGGAAGGCGGGGAAAAAATTGTAATGGTAGATGCTGCCATTCACGCTATTCAGGAAATTATGTGGAAACATCCGGAAGCATTGTTGTATGGACAGGATGTTGGTGAAAGAATTGGTGGGGTTTTCCGTGAAACGGTAACTTTAGGGAAGAAATTCGGAAGCAAGAGAGTTTTCAATACAGCGATTCAGGAAGCGTATATCATTGGTTCTACAACCGGAATGAGCGCAGTTGGTTTGAAACCGATTGTTGAAGTACAGTTTGCAGATTATATTTATCCGGGAATCAATCAGTTGATTACGGAAATCTCAAAATCTAGTTATTTAAGTCAGGGTAAATTCCCTGTGAGCAATATTATCCGTGTTCCAATCGGAGCTTACGGAGGTGGTGGACCTTACCATAGCGGAAGTGTAGAAAGTATTTTAGCGAATATTAAAGGAATTAAAATCGCTTATCCAAGCAACGCAGCTGATTTCAAAGGTCTATTAAAAGCTGCTTATTACGATCCGAATCCTGTTGTAATGTTAGAACACAAAGGTTTATACTGGAGCAAAGTTCCCGGAACTGAAGATGCTAAAACGATTGAGCCTGCGGAAGATTATATTTTACCTTTTGGAAAAGGAAAAATCGTAATCGAAGCTGACGAAAATCAAATCAAAAAAGGAAATACTGTAGTGGTAATCACTTACGGAATGGGAGTTTATTGGGCAAAAGAAGCCGTAAAGAACTTTGGTGGAAAAGTGGAAGTAATTGACTTAAGAACCCTTATTCCTTTGGATGAAGAATTGGTTTTTGAAAGAGTAAAAGCACACGGAAAATGTATCGTTTTAACAGAAGAACAGCTTAATAATTCTTTCGCTGAAGCCTTTGCACACCGTATTTCTAAAAACTGCTTCAAATATCTTGATGCGCCTGTAGAAACGATGGGATCGCTTGATACTCCTGCAGTTCCAATCAATTTAGTGTTGGAAAAAGAAATGCTTCCAAATGCCGAAAAGCTTACGAAGAAAATCGAAGAAATGCTGAAATATTAATTCAGACAAAAAATAAATAATAAGGCCTCTAAAATTTTTAGAGGTTTTTTTGTACACTTTTTGCTAACTTGGTTATACAAAAATTTTACATTTAAATGATCACTACAAAATACGTCAATTACAGGCAGGTTCTTAACTTATCAGGATTCCATTTAATTTTAATTGCTGTTTGGTGTACTTTGATTGCTGTACTTTTTCACGTTTTTCATTGGGACTGGATGATTATTCCCTGGGTTCCGGTCGCTTTGATTGGTACAGCAGAAGCATTTTTGGTTGGTTTTAAAAATAACCAGGCATATGACAGGTTGTGGGAAGCCAGAAAAATTTGGGGCGGAATTGTCAATTCAAGTCGCTCGTTTGCATCTATGGTTTATGCTTTTGATACCAACAATGAAAATTTAGGAAAATTTGATATTGAAGACCGCAAGAAAAAAATTGTTCACCGTCATATTGCATGGTTGTATGCTTTTCGTGAACAGCTTTTGGTTCCAGCTGAATGGGAACATATTAAAGTTGAAGAAGAGCATTTCAAAAACATCGATCATAAAAGAAATCGTTTGATAAAAGCAGGTTTTCCGGATTACGGAAGAACTCCTATTTTCCTCAATAAATATTTATCTGAAGAAGAAGCTGAGCTACAAAATCATTATAAAAACTTTGCAACTTACCTTATTACTCAACAATCAAAAGATGTGAATGAGCTGAAAAATAGGGAAGCCATTTCAGAATTCAACCAAATACAGTTACAAGATTGCCTTAATGAATTTTATACTTTGCAGGGACAAGCCGAGAGAATTAAAAAGTTCCCTTTACCCAGACAGTTTGCGAGTACCGCTTTTGTTTTTAACGTTATTTTTATTATGCTGCTTCCTTTAGGTTTGGTGAGCGAATTTGCCAAGCTTGGAGATTGGGGAATTTGGGCTTCTATTCCTTTCTGTATTACGATTGGCTGGATCTATATTATTATGGAATTGGTGGGTGATTATTCTGAAAACCCTTTCGAAGGATTGATGTTTGACATTCCGATGCTTGCAATTTGCCGAAGTATAGAAGTAGATCTCTTACAAATGGGAGGTGACAAAGATTTACCAGATGCAATCACTTCTAAAAACGGAGTTTTAGTTTAATTTTAAAGCTAAATTCTAAAATACGAACTACTTTGCAGCCCGACTTGAGCGGAAATCCTTTTTTGTTGGTTGAGCTTGTCGAAACCAACAAAAAAGATTGGGAGCGGAAGGCGGAAAAAGCTGCCAAAAACATAATAACCACGTTCGATGGTATACTACAAAATAATTTTGGTTGTATTTTTCACTTCAGAGATCGTGAAAGAGCTGTGTGTACTTGCAATATGCTGCAAAGTCGTGAGTTTGGTCACCATAAAATTTCTGTAATCATCCATATCTTTCAGGCAGATTTTTAAAATATAATCGTAATCGCCGCTTACATGGAAGCATTCGGTGACTTCCTGTAAATTCATTACTTCTTTTTCAAACTGCATCACATATTCTTTTTTGTGCTGAGTCAATTTCACATGACATAAGATCAAAAATTTTCTGTCAATTTTTGTCTTGTCTACCAGAGCAACATATTTGGAAATTACACCTGAATTTTCGAGTTTTCTGATGCGTTCATAGACCGCAGTTACTGAAAGACCAAGCTTGTAAGACAGTTCTTTGGTGGTTTGTTTGCAGTCTTCCTGTAAATATTGCAATAGTTTCTTATCGGTTTCATCAAAAGTCATAGATAATATTTTACCAAAATTTAGAATAAAACAAATATAACCAACTTATATTCTACAAAAACAAAATCTGACAGTTTTATTTTCTAAATAATTAAATTACAGTTGTAATAATTATCAGAAATATTCATTTTTAAAACAAAAAAAATATGAACCATTTCAATGCGGCTAATGAAATACAGGATCTTCAGTATTTCGGAGAATTCGGAGGGGTAAATCCTTCAATTTCTGACAGCTCAACGTATACTTTTCTTTCAGCGAAAACAATGTTTGATACTTTCGAAGGTAATGCGGAAGGTTGCTATCTATATTCAAGACATTCTTCCCCGATGAACCTTTACCTTTCTGAGGCTTTGGCAAAAATGGAAAATACCGAAGCAGCCAATGTTACCGCTTCAGGAATGGGCGCGATTACTTCTGTTTTGATGCAGGTTTGCAAATCGGGTGATCATATTATTTCAAGCAGAACAATTTACGGCGGAACGTATGCTTTTATGAAAAATTTTCTGCCGCCATTCCAGATCGAAACTTCATTTGTAGATATCAATAATTTTGAATCTATAGAAAATGCTATTAACGAAAACACAAAGATTATATATTGCGAAAGTGTAAGCAATCCTCTTTTGGAAGTTGCTGACCTTAGAAAACTTTCGGAAATCTGCAAAAGACATAACCTAAAACTTATTGTAGACAATACTTTTTCTCCACTTACCATCTCTCCTACTCTTTTGGGAGCAGATATTGTGATCCACAGTTTAACAAAATTCATCAACGGAAGCAGCGATACTGTGGGTGGAGTTTATTGTGCAAGTCAGGAATTTATTAATGATACCAAAAATGTAAACAACGGAGCGTGTATGCTTTTGGGCCCTACAATGGATAGTTTCCGCTCGGCAAGTATTCTTAAAAATTTAAGAACGCTTCATATCAGAATGAAACAGCACAGTCACAACGCTTTATTTTTAGCTGAAAGATTTGAAGAAGACGGTTTAAAAGTTTCATATCCGGGTTTAAAATCTCATAAAAATCATGAATTGATGAAAAGCATGATGCATGAAGAATACGGATTTGGCGGATTACTGACTTTAGATGCAGGAACAACAGACAAAGCCAACGAATTGATGGAAATGATGCAGCAGGAAAACTTAGGTTATTTAGCGGTAAGTTTAGGCTTTTACAAAACATTATTCTCATGCTCCGGAAGCTCAACCTCATCGGAAATTCCTGAAGAGGAGCGTGAAGCAATGGGAATTTCTGACGGATTAATAAGATTCTCAATCGGTCTCGATCATGATATCGAACGTACCTACGAAAAGATGAAAGAATGCATGCTTAAAACAGGCGTTCTAAACCATGAAACCATTTCATCCATATTTTAATTATTGTATAAAAGCTGTCAAAATTCTGACAGCTTTTATTATTTTTTTTAAAAATTTAATTATCTATTTTAAAAAGAAAAGAAGAATCAACAAGTCGATTTTATGAATCTATATTTTCAAGCTTAGTGAAGCAAATTTATTTGCCTTTGCCTCTTAAAATCATACGTCATCCAAATAAACCTTTGCGTTAAAAAAGATAAAAATTTAAACTTTATGAAAATGTTTCGGAAATGCATCTTCAGGTTTCATCTTTAAAACATTTAATAAAGTCCACGATTTTAAAAAACCATATCCATAAGAAAACATTTGAATATACGTTGAAATCACCGCCATTGCGCCAATTGCAATATTTTTAGTAACAATAGTAGCATGAATCAACACCATGAAAGTGTACAATCCGAAAAGAGAAAGGATAAAACCTTTTCCCAAAATAAAATATTCAATAAATCCTAAAACGTAACCTAACAAAAACAAAGTTGGAAATGCGAAAGAAATTTTCACGTAATCAGGATGTCTTTGATTAAGGATCGGTCTTGCACAACCAAACTGATAGACCTGTTTTGAAAACTTTCCAAAGTCTACTCTTCGTTTGTGATACACTGCAATAGTATCAAAAAAAGCAGTGGTAAAGCCATTTTCCCAAAGCGTCATCGAAAGATCAGGATCTTCACCAATTCTCATTTCAGAAAAACCACCTACCTTCTCAAAAACCTCTTTTTTCACGCCCATATTAAAACTTCTCGGCTGAAATTTTGAAACCGCTTTTTTATTTCCTCTGATTCCGCCCGTTGTAAAAACAGAAGTCATAGAATAGGAAATTGCTTTCTGCATCAGATTAAAACCTTTATGCGCTTTATCGGCTCCACCAAAAGCATCGCAAGGAATGGTAAGAATATCGTTTTTAATATTTTCAATATAATCTTTCTCTACAATCACATCACTGTCTACAAAAACCAACCAATCATTTGAAGCTCTTTTTGCACCGTAATTTCTCGATAAACCAGGTCCTGAATTGGTTTTTTTGAAATATTTTATAGTTAAAATTTCTTCGAATTGATGGATTGTCGGTTGTAAATCAATCAAAGAACCATCATCAACGATAATCACCTCAAAGTCTTTATCTGTCTGAGAATTGAGTGAATTTAATAGCTCGAAAAGTTCATCTTTTCGGTTAAAAATAGCAACAACGATGGAAATAGTAGGTTTCAAATTGAAAATTTTTCAAAATTAACCATTTTGTGATACAGTTTGCAAATGTAGAATTGAATTGTTTGTTAAAAACAAAAAATAGTTACTTTTATAAAAAAAATTTCATGTCAGATTTCCGACTAAAAGTTTTTCTGGAAGTAAAAAAACATCTGAATTTCTCTAAAGCTTCCGAAGCTTTATTTATCACGCAACCTGCAGTGAGCAAACACATCAAAACTTTGGAAGATGAGTTAGGAGTTCAACTTTTTGAACGAACCAAACAAGGCGTGAAATTAACTTTGGAAGGCGAAAAGTATTCGACTTTTGCAGAAGAGATTATGAATCTTTATGAAGAAGGAAAATTCGTCATGAATCAGGTTAAAAATAAGTACGACGGCACTCTCAAAATCGGAGCAAGTACAACCATTGCACAATATATTCTTCCAAAAATTCTTGCACAATTTGCTTCTCAACATCAAGGAATCGAGATTACTTTATTCAACAATAATACAGAAGAAATTGAAAATCTACTGATTCAGAAAAAAATTGATTTAGGATTTATTGAAGGAATTTCCGGAAAATCTCAGCTGAAATATGCCGAAATTGGAAAAGACGAATTGGTGTGTACTGTAAATGCAAATCATCCTTTAGCCAAAAGAAACAGTTGTTCTGTTCATGATATTTTGCAGTTTCCATGGGTTTTTCGGGAGCAAGGTTCCGGAAGTTTGGATGTTTTGAATGTTTATTTAAAACAAATCGGAATTCACAGAAAAGACATTCAAACAGAAGCCTATCTTGGAAGTACTGAAAGCATAAAATCGTATTTAAAAGTATCAGAGTGCATTGGTTTTGTTTCTGTTTATTCTATAACAGACGAAATTATTGCCGGAAAACTAAAAATTTTAGATATCGACAACTTAGAAATGTTGCGCTCATTCTATTCTGTAGAACTTCATGGTTCATTAAAAAATATTCCAAAACTGTTTTTGAACTTTTTAAATAATAACATAAAGTAATAATAGATAATATTTTATCATAACTGAATGTGATTTAGTTTTCTGAATTTTGTAGAAAGAAATTCATCGTTATGATACAAAACATTTCACCTTCGCTCAGAAAATTTATTTTCTTTTTTGCTTTATTTATTTGCTTACTTCCATTTATAGATGCGCCTTTAGCATTGGTATTAGGATTTTTGGTTTCGTCAATTGTTCCGGATTCGTTTAAAAAATATCAGGGGAAACTCACTCATTTTCTATTGCAATTTTCTGTGGTTGGTTTAGGATTCGGAATGAATATCCACGAAGCAATGAAAGCCGGGAAAGAAGGCTTTATATTTACAGTCGCATCCATATTTCTCACATTAACCGCAGGAATTCTTATTGGGAAGTTTTTGAAAATACGGAAAAATACCTCTACCTTAATTTCTGCAGGTACAGCAATTTGTGGCGGAAGTGCGATTGCTGCCATTGCTCCGGTTATAAACGCTGATGAAAATGAAACTTCAGTTTCTTTGGCGACTATTTTTGCACTCAATTCGATTGCATTATTTCTATTTCCCGTTTTAGGGTATCTTTTAAGCATGGATCAGCATCAATTCGGACTTTGGTGCGCTGTGGCAATACATGATACGAGCTCCGTTGTTGGTGCTTCTTCAAAATTTGGAAATGAAGCTCTTAAAATTGCAACGACGGTAAAATTAGAACGCGCATTGTGGATTATTCCTATAAGTTTACTCTTTGCTTTTATTAATAAAAAGAATGGGACTGGTAAAATAAAAATCCCCTATTTCATTTTTCTGTTTGTATTGGCAATTGTAGCAAGTTCTTATATTCCTGCTGTGGAAGCTATTTCAGGACACATCGTTTTTCTTGCTAAAAAAGGTTTAACCCTTACTTTATTTCTTATTGGTTCAAATATGAGCATCACTGCTTTAAAAGCTGTTGGAATTAAACCTTTAATCCAGGGTGTTTTGCTTTGGGCGGTTATTTCTGTGGGAAGTTTGTTGGTTATTTTGTGGATTTAAATATTTCTTATATGTCTATCATTTTTGATCATAATAAAAATTTTGACGCAAAGAGCGCAAAGATTTCTTTAAACAGTTCACTGTTTTTAAGCTCGCAAAGGCGTTTGACTTCGTCTAATCTTCGATTTCACTTAACTAAGCATACAAAGACTTTTCTAATATGACAAAAAGTGCACAATAATAATAATTTCTTATTTAAATTTCTTTTAAAGAACATTTTAAATTAATTTGATTTATAAAATTTGTCACGCTGATTTTGCTGATTACGCAGATTTATTTTTGCAATTTCAAATCTTTAAAACTTATTGGAGGTCAAAAATTAATTAAAATTAGTATCTTAATTTTCTCTTAAAATGTTTACGCTAAAATGGAAGAAATTAAAATTTATATAGATTATATTGCCAGAATTATTGAAGTTATCGGGGTACTTACGATTTTCGCCGGAGCAGTAATCGCTTTAATAAAGTATTTATTTTCTATTCAAAGTACCAATCCCAGATCTTATAAAATACTAAAGCAAGAATTAGGAAAAGCAATTTTATTAGGTCTTGAGATTCTTGTTGCCGGAGATATTATCGCAACAGTAGTTACTGAACCCACAATTGATCGGCTTTTAGCTTTAGGATTAATAGTGCTCATCCGTACTTTTCTTAGCATTTCTATTCAGGTTGAAGTAGAGGGTAAATTTCCTTGGCAAAAAAAAGAAGAAATTTAACTGTTTTGTAAAAGAAATAAAAAGTATTTTCTACAAAAAAATCTCTGATTTGTAATAAATGAATAGTACAAAAGAAATCACCAGCAAAATTACCGAACTGCTAAAAAGAATAAGTTTAAAAAGACTTTTAAAATAAAAAAGCCCGAGATGATAAAGCGAGAAAAATAGAATGAAAGAAATAGCAAAACCGATAAGAGTACAAATTAGTACACTTTGTATATAATTTTCTTCAGGAAAAGGATCTTTGAGAACAATAAAATAAAGAATGGAAGCGATCACAAGAAAGCTTCCACTCCATAATTCTGTTGTGTATTTTGATTTTTTTGAAGACTTTGTATTTTTTTCAGAATCCGAAGATGATTTTGAAGAAGATCCAAAACTTAAAAATTCTGCAAGAACTGCCAAACCATCAAGAAAATCAAAAGGCATATTTATTTTTTATTTTCTTCTAATTTATGAACTTTTTTCGTTCCTTCATACATTTCATACTGTAAAAATCTGGTTTCCAGTTTTCCGTTGAAAAGTTTTATTTTTCTTGAAGGTCGAAGTCCGATTTTCTTTACTGCTTCTAGGTCCGAAGAGATCAGCCAAGCCAAAGTATTTGGATAATGTGTTTTGAAAGTATCTCCTATTTTCTTGTAAAAATCATCATCATTAATAGAAATTCGCTCATCGTAAGGCGGGTTGAAGACCATCAATAACGGGAATAATTCTTTTTTAGATTCGAAGAAATCTTGTCTTCTTACTTCGATTACATCTTCCATTTCTGCAGATTCTATGTTTGCTTCTGCAGCATTCAACATTCTGCCATCAATATCGTATCCTACAATTTTACCTGTAAATTCTTTCACACGATTGATTCTTACTTCTTTTATTTTTGTAAATAAATCTGCATCATAGTTTTTCCAGTTTTGGAAACCAAATCTTTTTCTGAAAGTCTGCGCCGGAAGATCCAAAGCGATCATTGCCGCTTCAATTAAAAGCGTTCCAGAACCGCACATCGGATCAAGGAAATTTCCTTTTCCGTCCCAACCTGCCAATTGCAACATCCCGCTTGCCAAAACTTCGTTGATTGGCGCTTCACCCTGCTCTTTTCTGTAGCCTCTTTTAAACAAAGCATCTCCTGAAGAGTCTAATGAAATAGTCACCAATTCTCTGTCGATGTGCAAATGAAATTTGATATCCGGAGATTTTGTTTCAATACTTGGTCTTTTCCCGTATTTATTTTGGAAATAATCTACGATGGCATCTTTCATTTTGAAAGTCATAAACTGAGAATGACTGAATCTTTCTGAGTTTACCGTAGAATCTATGGCAAAAGTCTGATTGACATCCATAAATTCGTCCCATTCAAATTTGAAAAGTTTATCGTAATATTTGCTTTCATTATAAGCTTTAAACTCGTCAATCGGTACCAAAACTTTCAACGCAGTTCTTGCAGCGTAATTGACTTTATATAAAAAACCTAAATCACCTTCACAGTTTACTGCGCGGTTTTTAAGTTCTACATTTCTTCCCCCTAGTTTTTTAACTTCCTCAGCAAGAATAGGTTCTAATCCGAAGAATGTTTTTATCTGAATTTTTAGATTTTCTGTATCCATTTTGCAAAAATAGTCATTTTAGTTGTTGGTTGTCAGTTTATAGTTGATAGAAATCGCTCTATCTTATAAAAACCATCAACCAACAACGATGTACCATCAACCAAAAACACTATTTTTGCATCATGGAATGGTTTGAATCTTGGTTTGATACCCCTTATTATCACTTATTATACAGCAACAGAGATTACACAGAAGCTGAAAATTTTATCACTAAGCTTACTTCAGAGTTAGAGCTTCCTCAATCGGCAAAAATCATTGATCTTGCTTGTGGAAAGGGAAGACACTCGGTTTTTCTTAATAAATTGGGTTACGATGTATTGGGATTAGATCTTTCCCGCCAGAGTATTGAGCATAATAAACAGTTTGAAAACCAAACGTTGATTTTTGATGTTCACGACATGCGAAATCCTATTGATTACGATCCTGTAGATGCGGTTTTTAATCTTTTTACAAGTTTCGGATATTTTGATAATGAAGAAGATGATAAAAAAGTTTTTCAATCGGTTTGCAATGCCTTGAAAAAAGGCGGTTATTTTGTTTTGGATTATCTGAATGATGAGTTCGTTAGAAATTCTTTAGTCCCGGAAACCGTTATCAGTAGAGAAGGAATTGATTTTAAAATTTCTAAAAAAATCGAAGACAGACATATTATTAAAAATATAAGATTTGAGGCAGACGGAAAATCTCATCATTTTTTCGAAAAAGTAAAGCTTCATACTTTGGAAACCATTAAAAACTATGCTGAAGAAAGCGGTTTTGAAAGAGTTAAAATCTGGGGAGATTATCAGTTGAATGATTTCAATAAAGATGTTTCGCCACGTTGTATCAATTTATTTAAGAAAAAATAAATCAAAAAATTGCACTTGGAATGGTGACCAATATATTATTTACAATATTAACATTAATTTCAATATTTGGTGGAATTAAGTTCGGATATTTTCATAGTCATACACCTCCACTTCCATTTGTTATTTCAAGTTTATTATTAATCATTGGAATATTTGTAATCTTTTTCAAGAAAATTTATTTCAAAATAAAACTAACTTTGGTATACATCTTATGATAATAGGTGTGAATCTGGTCATTGTTTTATTTTGTTTATCACCCATTTTTAATTAATATGATTTTCATTCTCCTTATTTTAAGTGTCGTTGCCGGAGTTTTACTCGGTAAATATTTTGGACAAAAAGAAAAATTTTCCAAAAATTTATTGATTTTAAGTGCCGGATTTTTAATTACCATTTGTTTAAATGAAGTTTTCCCGCAGGTTTACACTTCAGACATTGGTAATCTTGGAATTTTCGTTATTGGCGGAGTTTTGCTGCAGATGATTCTTGAAGCTTTGACGAAGGGTTTCGAGCATGGGCATTTTCATCATCATGGAGAAAGCAATATTCTTCCGATGGCATTAATGGTCGGGCTTTTTATTCATGCTTTTATTGAAGGAATTCCTTTAGCGAATGAAACGAATCCGTTTTCACCTTATTTGTTGGGAATTTTGTTTCATAACTTGCCTATTTCTTTTATTTTGGGAGCATTTTTATTTAACAGAACACATTCAAAAATATCTTATCCATCGATATTAATTGTTGCTTTATTTGCTTTAGCTTCGCCATTCGGAATGCTTTTAGGAAACTATTTTAATCCAGCTTGGCAACCTTACTTTTTAGCCATTGTAGGTGGAATCTTCCTGCATATTTCTTCTGTTATTATATTTGAAAGTAATAAAAACCACAATATTGATTGGTCTAAAATAGGATTGGTTATTTTGGGAGTTTCATTAGCTTTAATGATGCATTTGTTTCATGATCATTCGCATGTAGGACATCATCATTAAATTTAAATTTTGCCACGAATGCACGAATATTTCTTAAGTTATTAATAATTTGTACATTTTTGGCTAATAAATTTCCAAACTGATTAATTTGAAGTACAATAAAAAAATATAGAAAAAAGTAAAAAGGCTTCGGGAAAATTCCTCGAAGCCTTTTTTATATTTTAGAAATAGTATTTTAGAATTTCCAACCAACAGTTAGAAAGAAATTATTTCTAATATTCTTAACGTCTGAAACTACTGAATTTGGCGTAGCTACATCAAAATCACCTGAATAATATCCTGTTCCGAAGCTTTCGTTTCCGCTTAAGAAAGGATTTTTATATTTAGAACTGATGTTTTGATACGCTGCATCAACATAGAATTTACCGAAATCATATCCGATACCTGCACCAATTGTGTTTCTTGCTCCTAAGATCAAATCGCTGTAATTAGTATCTCCAGCTTGACCATTATTAGAATAAGCACTGATCGTCATTGCATCAAACGGGCTTGAAGCGTAAGAATATCCACCTCTCAATCTGAAAGCTTTGATTCTATATTCTGCACCAACTCTTACTTCTGATAAATTTTTGTATGAATCGCTGAAGAAAGAATTCAATTCAGTTTCTGCAGCACCCTGAACTTTATATTTAGGCTTCGTTAATCCTAAAGTATAATCTACGTTAATCGCAAAATTCTTTGTAGGAACAAAAGCACCACTTAAAGTAGCTTTCATAGGTGATCTGAAAGATCTGTCTTCAGTAAAATTATCATAATAAATTAATCCGTCAGATCCTGTATAATAATCTGAGTAGATTCTATCTATATTCCACCAGGTAGGAGTTTCAATTGAAGCTCCCAACCTAAACTGATTAGTAATCTTACCAATTACCCCCAAAGTCGCAGAAAAACCGTTTGATTTTTCAGAAAAAGGAGTGTATTGTTTATCAAATGAATAGATCGTATTGTCTAAATCTAACCCAAAATTGGCACTGTCATATTGCTCTAAATCTGCATAATGCATATTAATACTTGCACCAAGATATAAAGAGTTGTTGTAATTGGCACCTACCCCAAGATTAAATTTAGTTTGAGTTCCGTATCTGTTATAAGCATGCCCCAAATAAGCAAGATTACCTACCACTGCATTTCCTGAACCGTCAACAAGATTTTTTGGAATTGAAATATTGGTATTCCCGCCAGTTTCTACATAATTTTCAAGTGACTGTGTAGAAATACTTGCTCCCAAATTAATAAATTTCCAAGGAGTTTCTGTCATCAACTGAAAAGCAGCAACACCACTTGCATTTCCAAGATTTCCTTTAGTAATATTATAATTAACTGAAGATCCTGCTAAAGTGCTTGTATTTTTATTACCCGTAACCGATAAAGTTGCGGAAACATCACCTGCAATTGCAACACCCAAACCTGCCGGGTTGGTAAGAAGCGATGTAGCATCACCTCCCAAAGCTCCGTTAGACCCTACCATTGCATTAAACTTTGATGATCCAACCATTGGTGTGTTTGAATAAACATCAATTGAATTTCTTATCGTTGATATATCCTGAGCCTGCAAATAGAATGCTGCAGTCACACCTATTAATACTAGAGATTTTTTTAACATTATTTTTTTAATAGTTATTAAGTTGAATATTATCTACCACCTGATCTGAAACCACCGCCTCCGCCGGATCTCATACCTCCTCCGCCTCCGGAAGAACCACCTCTGAAACCGCCACTGCTACTTCCAGAATTAAAACCTCCTGATCTGAAACCTCCATTATCACTCGGTCTTGTACTTTCATTTCTATATCTTGGCTGAGATTGTTGTTGCTGATTGTAGTTATAATTTGGTCTTGTAGATCTTACACCGTTATTCATATTAGGTCTCATACCATTATTAGGATTACGATAACCTCCGTTGTTAGTTCTATACCCTCCATTATTCATATTGGTAGGCTGTCTGTAAGAACCAGCTCTCATACTTGAGTTATTATTTCTGAAACCAGCTCCATTATTATAAGCGCTCTTTAAAGCAGAATTATTCGTTCTGTAAGCTCCAGGTCCAGAAGTACCAAATCTTCCGTTTGCTCCACTTCTTGCATAGGGAATTCTGTTATAGTAACCACCCCATCCCCAATAAGGATTTCCGTAGTAACCACCCCAGTAAGGATTATATCCCCAATAATTATTCCAACCATAGTTCCAGCCCATTCCCCAATAAGGATTGTAGCCTCCCCATCCCCAAGAGTTACCCCAGCCAAAAGACATTCCCATGCCCCAACCAGATCCCCAATAAGAACCGAAGCCTCCGCCCCAACCCCAAGGTGAACCCCAACCCATCATTCCCCACGAATTGTCGTAGTAGTTGGTTTCGTTTCCTGCAAAATTACCCCAGTCAGAATCGGTAGCATTACCATTCCAATTGGAGTTATTCCAGTTGCTGTAACGATTATCTTGTTGAGCAGCGTTTATTTGAGCGTTTTGAACCAGATTAGAGTCATCCTGATAATAATCATAATATTCTCCTACTCTGTTTCCTTCATTACCATTGATGATGACACCTTCCGGCAACGTATCTTTATTTGGGTCATAATACACCCCATCAGTCTCGCTATATCCACCCATCTGTGCACCACAAGACATTAACAACAATCCACTTGCAACGGCTAAAATACCTTTCGATTTTAGCATTCCAAGTAAATTTTTATGTATATTTCTTTTCATGATAATGTAAAAATTTTTAATTTAAATTATATTTGCATTCTGTACCAAAAATATACCAACTTATTGGTAACAAAAATCTATCAAAAATAGATCTTTATTTTTAGATTACATAATTTTAGAAAAGTTAAAATATTAAAAAAAAATTAATGGCAAAATTAACTTCAAGAAGCGAAGATTACAGCAAATGGTATAATGAATTGGTTGTGAAAGCTGATTTAGCTGAAAACTCAGGCGTGAGAGGCTCTATGGTTATAAAACCATACGGATATGCAATCTGGGAAAAAATGCGTGATGAGATGGACAAAAAGTTCAAAGAAACAGGTCACGTTAATGCTTACTTCCCGCTTTTTGTGCCCAAAAGCTTGTTTGAAGCTGAAGAAAAAAACGCTGAAGGTTTTGCTAAAGAATGTGCTGTAGTAACGCATTACAGACTAAAAAATGATCCAGATAATCCAGGGAAATTAATTGTAGACCCAGAAGCTAAATTAGAAGAAGAGCTTATCGTAAGACCAACTTCTGAAGCAATTATTTGGAATACCTATAAAGGCTGGATTCAGTCATACAGAGATTTACCAATTCTTATCAACCAATGGGCAAATGTTGTGCGTTGGGAAATGAGAACACGTCTATTCTTAAGAACTTCAGAGTTTTTATGGCAGGAAGGCCACACCGCTCATGCTACCAAAGATGAAGCGGTAGAAGAAGCAGAAAAAATGAATAAAGTATATGCAGATTTTGCAGAAAACTTTATGGCAATGCCTGTTGTACAAGGTTTAAAAACACCTTCAGAGAGATTTGCAGGTGCCGATGAAACGTATTGTATTGAAGCATTAATGCAGGATGGAAAAGCGCTTCAGGCAGGAACTTCTCACTTCCTTGGACAGAATTTCGCAAAAGCATTCGACGTAAAATTCACCAATAAAGAAGGAAAAATAGAGCACGCTTGGGCAACTTCTTGGGGAACTTCTACCCGTTTAATGGGTGCTTTAATTATGACACACTCTGATGATCTTGGTTTAGTACTTCCTCCAACTTTAGCACCGATCCAAGTGGTAATTGTTCCTATCTTTAAAGGAGAAGAGCAACTAAATCAGATTAGTGAGGTAGCTTTAGAAATTCAAAATAAATTAAAACTGAAAGGTATCTCAGTTAAATTTGATAATGATACTCAAAACAAACCAGGCTGGAAATTTGCAGAATACGAATTGAAAGGTGTTCCGTTGAGAATTGCAATGGGTCCTAGAGATTTAGAAAACAAATCTGTAGAAATCGCAAGAAGAGATAATCTTACGAAAGAAACGCGTCCATTGGAAGGTTTAGATTCTTATATCGAAGATTTATTGAAAACTATTCAGCAGGATATGTATACTAAAGCTTTTGAGTTTAGAAAAAACAATTTCACGAAAGTAGATTCTTATGATGAGTTTAAAAAAGTTTTAGAAGAAAAGCCAGGATTCATCTACGCACATTGGGACGGAACTGCTGAAGAGGAAGAGCAGATTAAAGAAGAAACTAAAGCAACCATTAGATGTATTCCTCTAGACGATGATATTGAAGAAGGTGTTTCTTTGATTTCTGGGAAACCATCGAAAAGAAGAGTTTTATTTGCGAAAGCTTACTAAGACTTTAACATAATAATTATTAAATCTGCAAAAATTTTAAGAATTTTTGCAGATTTTTTTTGAAACCTATGATTTGGATAGATTTTTGATTAAATTTATCTCACATTAACTTCAAAATAAATTAATATGTCATTAAACATCATTGATCTTATCAAAGGGCAGCTAGGTTCTGCACTTGTTTCTCAGGCTGCATCGCAACTTGGAGAAAGTGAAGCCGGAATTTCTAAAGCCGTTTCGGGTTTACTTCCGGTGATTGTAGGCGGATTAGCCAACAATTCTGACAATCCTGCGGTATTGGATTCTGTTTCCAATGCTTCTTCGAAAGGTGTTTTGGGGAATTTATTAGACACCGCGTCTAACAATTCTATGATTTCTGGACTATTGTCATCAATTTTCGGTGATAAACTTAGTGGAATTATCAATACCATTGCAACCTATGCCGGAATCAGCAACAATTCTTCATCTTCGTTATTAAATTTAGTAACCGGTGCAACAGTAGGTTCTGTAGGAAAATATGCTGCAGAAAATAATCTAGACAAATCTGGCATTTCATCATTATTAAATGATCAAAAAGGAGTTGTTTCTACGCTTTTACCAGCAGGACTTTCGTTGGCATCTTTAAATGTTGGTGATTGGGCAAAAGGTTATAAGTTTGACAATGATAACGACACCATTGCACCAACTCCACACGAAGAACCGAAAGTAGAAGTTACAAGAAGCGTTGCAGATGGTGGTACTTTTCCAAACAATCCCACTCCTTCTGAAGGCGGATCTATCTGGAAATGGCTTCTTCCATTGTTACTTTTAATCGCAGCAGGATATTTCTTATGGAAACAGTGTGAGAAAAAAGAAACTACGACTACAACAACTGTTTCAGGTGACAGCTTAAATACTGTAAATGATACGATGTCGACACAAAACGACACAACTACAATGACGACCACCAAAGTTGATGAAGATATTGACCTTAATGGAATGGCATTGAAAGGTTACAAAGGTGGACTGGAAGATCAAATGATTACCTTCTTAAAATCTGATGGCTACAAAAATGCAGCAAACGATGATGCTTTAAAAGATAAATGGTATGATTTTGACCATGTAAATTTCAAAATAGGAAGTGCAAATGCTTTAGAAGCAGGATCTGAAGGACAATTACAAAATTTAGTAGCGATTTTAAAAGCATATCCTGATGCAAAAATAAAAATTGGCGGTTATACCGATAAAACCGGAGATGAAGCTAAGAACAAAAAACTTTCTTCAGACAGAGCTCATTTCATTAAAGATTGGTTAGGAAAACAAGGTGTAGGAGCACAGGTTATTGCTGCCGATGGATACGGAAGTGAATTTGCTAAAGTTGATGCATCAGCTTCAAACGAAGAAAGAGCAGTTGACAGAAAAATGTCTGTAAGATTTGCAAAATAATTTCTTTTTAAAATATAAAATGAATCCCGGAAGTTTTTTTTCGGGATTTTTTTATGAGAACTTTATGTTCATTTCATTTATTTAATTAAATTTGTTAGTCATTTCTAACAATGACTACATTCAATATGAAAAACGCTTGGCGAAAAGATAAAACATCCCATTCATTACCAGAGGTATTCTCTTCTATTTCTATTCCTAAAAAATCAGGGTTTTGGAGAAAATATCTAGCCTTTGCAGGTCCTGGATTGATGGTTGCAGTAGGATATATGGATCCGGGAAACTGGGCAACCGATATTGCAGGTGGATCACAGTTTGGGTACACTCTACTTTCTGTAATTCTTATTTCTAATATTTTCGCAATGGTTTTGCAGCATTTGTCAGTAAAACTAGGAGTTGTTGCCGAAAGAGATTTAGCGCAGGCTTGTAGAGATCATTTTAAACCGACTACCAATTTCATTCTTTGGGTATTTTGTGAAATTGCCATTGCCGCCTGTGATTTGGCCGAAGTTATCGGCTCAGCAATTGCCTTAAATTTATTATTTGGAATTCCACTGACTTGGGGAATTGTGATTACCACGATTGATGTATTAATTATTTTACTGCTTCAGGCGAAAGGTTTCCGTTGGATAGAAAGTATTGTTGCAGGTTTGATGTTTATTATTCTGGTTTGTTTCGGGTACGAAATTATTATTTCGAAACCTGAAATAAATGCGATTTTAGGAGGACTAGTTCCACAAAAAGAAATCATCACCAATCCGGCAATGTTATACATCGGGATAGGAATTTTGGGTGCGACTGTAATGCCCCACAATTTGTATTTACACAGCAGTATTGTACAAACCCGCGATTATACAAGAGACAGGGAAGGAAAAAAAGAAGCCATAAAATTTGCAACTTTAGACAGTACAGTTTCTTTACTGCTCGCTTTTTTCATAAACGCAGCCATTTTAATTTTGGCAGCTGCAACTTTTCATACCACAGGAAATGAACATGTTGCCGATATTCATGATGCCTATAAAATGTTGACTCCTATTTTAGGAGCTTCTATGGCAAGTATTGCTTTTGCAATTGCACTTTTAGCTTCCGGACAAAATTCAACATTAACCGGAACTCTTGCCGGACAAATTGTAATGGAAGGATTTTTAAATATCAGATTAAAACCTTGGTTGAGAAGATTAATTACACGACTGATCGCGGTAATTCCAGCATTAATTGTAACCATTATTTATGGAGAACACGGAACAACAGATCTTTTGGTTTTAAGCCAGGTTATTTTGTCGATGCAGTTAAGTTTTGCGGTGGTTCCTTTGGTGATTTTCACCAATGATAAAGCAAAAATGGGCGAATTTGTTAATAAACCATTCTTAAAAATCTGTGTCTGGTTTATTTCTGTTGTTATTATTATTCTGAATCTTTATCTTTTGTATCAAACATTTTTCGGAGAATAGTTATTAATTTTTTAGAAATTGTTTGACTCTCGTCGATTGTTTTTGAAGCAATTCCCGCTTTCCGCACTCGCTGTTTTTTTGTTTTTGGTTGCGGCGGCAAAGCCGCCGCAACCAAAAACAAAAAAACGAGCTCAAACAATTGCTGCAATCGGGGGCTAGGAAATAGGGTTGTAAACATTTAAAATACAGCATTTCAATCATAGAATTATTTTAAAACTCACTTTATTTAACCACCCCGACAAAAATTTCTTTGAAATTTTCGCCACCCCTCCAAAGGAGGGGAATTAACAGACCAGCATTAGAACTAAAAAAGAATATTCAATAACACAATAATCAACCATCCATTAATAACTAATAACCAACAACTATCAAACACCAACTAAACTCTGCCTAAATGTCATTCTTTTTTCTTTGGCAGAATGTTTGTGAAACAACAATGTAAAAAGTTATTGAAATATGGAAAATCAGGATATCAACGAAGAAAATATCAATAATCAGGAAGAAAATATCACGCAGACTGAAGAAACAGTTGAAGAAAATGTGACAGAAATGCCTACCGCAGAAGAACTTTTGGCAGTAGAAAAAGACCGTTACATCAGACTGTACGCTGAGTTTGAAAACTATAAAAAAAGAACATCAAAAGAGAAAATGGAATTTTTCACTTACGCCAACCAAGAAATGATGGTTTCTATGTTGGGTATTTTGGATGATTTTGAAAGAGCTTTAAAAGAAATTGCCAAAAATGGTAATGAAGCAGATCTTCAGGGTGTTGAATTGATTTACAACAAGTTTAAAAACAAGCTTACCGAAAAAGGTTTAAAGGTAATGGAAGTAAGAGCCGGAGACAGCTTTAATGTAGACTTCCACGAGGCGATTACTCAAATCCCTGCGCCTTCTGAAGATTTGAAAGGTAAAATTGTAGATGTTATCGAAACAGGATATACTTTAGGAGATAAAGTGATTCGTTTTGCAAAAGTTGTAACAGGAAACTAAAACATAAGCGATAAGTAATTGGTAATAAGCAATATTACCAATTACTCATTACTAATTACTCATATTAAAAGATGTCAAAAAGAGATTATTACGAGGTTCTTGAGGTCAGCAAATCTGCGAGTGCCGACGAAATAAAGAAAGCATACCGAAAAATGGCCATTAAATATCACCCAGATAAAAATCCCGGTGATAAAGATGCTGAAGATAAATTTAAAGAAGCTGCAGAAGCTTACGAAGTTTTAAGCGACGATAACAAAAAAGCTCGCTATGACCAATACGGACACGCAGGAGTGGGTGGTGCCGGTGGTTTTGGCGGTGGTGGCTTCGGTGGCGGTATGAACATGGAAGATATTTTCAGCCAGTTTGGAGATATTTTTGGTGGCGGCGGTTTCGGAGGATTTGGTGGCGGTGGTGGTCGTCAACAGGTGAAAGGTTCTAATTTAAGAATTAGAATCAAGCTGAATCTTGAAGAGATGGTGAACGGAACCCAAAAAACTCTTAAAGTAAAAAAAATGAAGATGGCAGAAGGAGCCACTTCAAAAACCTGTCCTACATGTAACGGAGCCGGAGTTCAGATGAAAGTGATGAATACCATGTTCGGGCAAATGCAAACACAAACTACTTGTGGAACTTGTCAGGGAATTGGAAAAGTTGCCGATAAAATTCCTGCAGGAGCCAATGCACAAGGTTTAATAAAAGAAGAAGAAGAAATTACCATCAACATTCCTGCAGGAGCAAGAGACGGCATCCAGCTGAATGTAAGAGGAAAAGGAAATGATGCGTCATTTGGCGGTATTCCTGGAGACCTTTTGGTGATTGTAGAAGAGGAAGTAGACAACACAATCAAAAGAGAAGGTGATAATCTTCACCAGGAATTATACGTTTCTTTTGCTGAAGCGGCTTTGGGAACTAAAAAAGAAATTCCTACCGTTGGTGGAAAAGTAAAAATTACCGTTGATCCTGGAACACAATCTGGAAAAATCTTAAGATTAGCCGGAAAAGGTTTACCGAGTATCGACAGTTATGGTAAAGGAGATATGTTTATTCACATCAATGTCTGGACACCACAAAAATTAACCAAAGACCAAAAAGACTTTTTCGAGAAACAGATGAGCAGCGGAGAAATGGTAGCAGAACCGTCTGGAAAAGAAAAAACTTTCTTCGATAAAGTAAAAGATTTATTCAACTAAAAAAAATTTAAAAAGGGGCTTTTTAAAGTCTCTTTTATTTTTAAATTTACATCAATATTTAATTTGATATATTCCTTTAAAAAGGATATTGTAAAAAACCTCTCATGAACTACAAGCTTGAACTTCGCACACCAGATTCTCAACCTAAACTAATTTTCCATGCTATTACTTTTGACGCATTCAAAGTAAATATTGTGGAGAGATATGGTGGCGTAAAACCTATATTATGCGATGTTTTATTCAGAGTAAGAACTCTAGATGATCAGATTATCAAAAGAAAAGACGGGCACATAAAAATCAGAATTAAAGATGAAGAGCTTGAAACGTATCTGAGATTAATAAAAGTTTTTAAATCTTACGATTATAAAAACCGACTCATCAGCAGAAGAGATGCCGAACAAGATTTCGTACATTTCATTTTGAGAATGGTTATTATCAATTACGAAATGAACTAATTTATATAAAGACAACGATATTATTTCGTTGTCTTTTTTTTTATTTTAAATACATGGGATAAAGCTTTAAAGTAAATACTTCAATTTCTTATTAAGATAGACCAAACCAAGGCTTACAGGAATTAAAATTGCTAAAAAAATCAAGATTTTAAAAGACTCAATCTCTTTATAAAAATCAGATTTCATGATTAGCGGATGTACAACGTATATTGCTGTAGAAAAACTGGCCAAAATTTTCGAAGTGGTTTTAATATATATTTTCTGACAATACAAAAACAGCAATGGGCTCGCAAAAATCAATGAAAATAATATATCTGTGCTTTCGCTACTGATATATTTATAATTTAAAAAAGCTTCCGCTATTACACATAAAACAGATAAAATAACCAACATAGACGAGTGTTTATATGTTGAAATATCAATTTGATGTTTGTTAATCAAAAAACCAATCGTTAAAAACGGGAAACATACAAAAAGAAAATTCCGGTAAATCAGATAATCATTCAAAAGTGAATCTGATTCAGCGTTTAAATAATGTAGATTTCCTAAAACCTGAACAATATAGCCGAGAAAGAATAAAAACATCGCCAAAGCAATCAATATTCGTGAGTTTTGGTTCCTGAGAAAATAGAGAATAAGTCCTGAAAAACAGGTTCCTATCAAATACCATAAATGATGATATCCGAAAACAATCGTCAGTAAAATTTCATCATTATCTTTCCAGTAAGAAATATAAATCAACATCCAGATTGCATACAACAGAAACGTTCTGAAAAGCCACTTTTTGAGTTTTTTTGCAGTGTCAATATGGAAGAAATAAAATCCGGTAATGACTAAAAAAACGGGAACTGCAAGTCTAAAAAGTCCGTTTACTAAAATATAGCTCAATAAAGGATAGGTTTCTTTCAAAAAATTCATGTGCAGAAACACGACAAAAAATGCCAGTATGATTTTTAAAACATCAATTGATAAATTTCTACCCATAATTAAATAAAATCAAATCGTTTTTGAAGATTCATATTTTTGCAAAAGTAAATATTTAAAATTGATTATTAAGGCAAATAATTCTTCTGCTCATTTTATCAATAAATAGAAAAAAGCATAACAATTCATATTATTCAGATATATTTGAAAGTATTTTTATTTGTGAATAATTATGAGATTTAAATATAATGCCCTACTCTTTTTCAACACATTTTTTATAATTTTCACACAAGCACAACAGCTTAAGAACGGAAATTTCACAGAAAAAATTGATGGTATCAACATCAATTATACCATTAAAGGAAACGGTCCGGTAATGCTTGTTGGACATCCGAATTCAGGGAAAATAGGTTATGAATTAACTTTACAACCATTAGAAAAACAATTCACCATGGTTTATTATGATTCACGCGGAACCGGAAAATCTGATGTTCCAACTAAAATAGAAGATTACAGTCTTGAAAAAAGTGTTGTGGAAATTGAAGAATTAAGAAAGAAACTCAATGTCGATAAGATTTGGTTTTTTGCCCATTCTGATCAAAGCGGAATTGCCATGCTTTATAGTTTAAAATATCCGAATCATCTTGAAGGGATGATCTTGACAGGAACTTCTTTAGTTGCATCTCCGGAAGATGTGTACAACCGAAGAAAAGAATCGGAAAACAAAAGAATAAAAGAATCTGAATGGTTTTCGCAAGTCGTAAAAGACTGGGATTATATGTACACCAACAAAACTGAAAAAGCTCCCGATGGAAGAGATTTATCTGAAGCTTCCCTAAAATGGTGGTGTTATGATGAAGAATCTTCACAAAAAGTAATTCCGATTATGAAAGAAATTTCAAAGGCAGGAAGAAGAAAACCTGTGAACGGGCAAATGCCACAAACTGAAAAAATGTTGGAATATTACTATAATCAACAGAAAAAATTCTCGAAGATCAAAACAAAAACTTTGATTCTCAATGGAAAAGCAGACACTAATAATTTACCTGAATTTGCTGAACAGCTTCACAAAACATTACCCAATTCTAAATTGGTTTTCATAGAAAAAGCAGGGCATTTTCCGTGGGTAGAAAATGCTTCGCAAAGTTTTTCTGAAATAGAAAAATGGTTGAAGGAGGTAAACTTTAGATAAAATAAAAATCCTGCTCAAAAAAATTGAAGCAGGATTTTTTTATTAAGATCTAACAATTATTTCTTTGTTGCTAATGTATAAATTTTCTTTCCTCCGGTAATTAAAAACAGGGCAATCAATCCGCCTGTTAAACCGAAAAGAACCTGTTTTAGCATTTCGCTCCATGTTGGTAACGCATGATGTAGATAATCAATATTATGATCAAAAATTCCACCTGCAACCAAGATCAATGCGATAGTTCCGATGATTCCTAAAGCTTTAATAACCCAAGGAAGTGCTTTTACAAGCAAATGTCCTAATTTACCAAAAAAGCCTTTGTCATTACTTTTTTTAATTAATTTGAAACCAGCATCATCCATTCTTACGATCAAAGCCACAATTCCGTAAACACCAACTGTTGCAATAATCGAAACAATAGAAACCGTAACAATTTCTACAAGAAACGGATCAAATTGCGATTTAAGTGCATGATAACCATCTTTTGCAGCGGCCAATGCGATAATAACAATCTCAAGAGACAGAATAAAATCAGTCGTGATTGCAGATTTCACTTTAGTTTTTTCTGCATCTTCACCTTCTTCAACGATATCATCAGATTCTGCGATCACTTCATGACCTTTTTTCTCTCTGTGAAATAAAAATTCGACAATTTTTTCGACACCTTCATAAGCCAGATAAAATCCACCAATAATTAAAATAATTTTAATTGCGGGTGAATACAGCCATTCCAGAAGGAAAACAAAAGGAACAATAATCAGTTTATTGATAAATGAGCCTTTCATAATTTTCATCAATACAGGAATTTCCCTTGAAGAAAGGAAACCTGTGGCTTTTTCTGCGTTTACCGCCAAATCGTCGCCCAAGATACCTGCTGTTTTTTGGGTTGCAATTTTACTTGTTACAGCAACATCATCCATCAAAGCAGCGATATCATCTAAAATCGCAAAAAAACCAGACGCCATAGTATTTTAATATTTTTTTAATAAGTGTTAAGTCTTACAAAAATATAGATTTTAATTGGGATTATTACCGCTTTTAATAAAGATTAATCAATAGGATTATCAATTGAAATACTTCTGATTTTAAATTCATATATTTAAAATACAATATAATTTTTAACTCTCAGATGAAAACCAAAATGACTTTAGAGAACTTAAGTGAATTTTCAATTCCACTTTCGGATCACCCTCTAAAATGGAAATTTGAAAGCGAAGATACTGATGAATTATTTAATGAATTTGAAGATCAAATTATTGCTTTAAATTCTGAAGCATCAAAATTTTTATGGAACTTTGAATCTACACAAAGATATCTGCATTCACTACAGGATTTAGAAAAACACTTTAATCAACATAGTGAACTATCTTTCAAAGAAAATGAAAATAAGAAAGTTAAAAAATGGCTCTACCACAAAGATATTCGATTTAATCAGAAAGTATTTTGGTCGCATCAACCTGACACTGCATTCATTTTAACTTGGAAAATGGTCATTAAATTTTCTGAAAATTTATTTTTTTCAAGTGATGAAATAATTTGGGACAAGACATTAAATTGGGTATTAATTTGTGATCATAATGATATTATTTATTTCGCACAAAACAGAATTTTTTAATGCCGACAAGCATAGTGAAGAAAAAATACAAATAAAAAATGCGATTGATGAAATTAATAAGAAGAATGCTAATCATTAAGTTTATTAAAAAATTATTTCATTAATTTTACTCTATGAAAAAGCTTATTCTCAATTACCATTTCTTTGTTTTAGGATTAATTGCTTTGATATTAAATTCATGCAATTCTAAATTCAGGGTTTGGGTGGGAAAAGACAGTCAGAAAATTTATAATCTGAAATATGGTGAACACAAACGCCAGAAAATGGATGTTTTTCTTCCCGCAGATTATCCGCAAGATTCTCCTGTTATTCTAATCGTTCACGGCGGTGCATGGAAATACGGCAGAAAGGAACATATGATTCAAATTCAGAAGATGCTTTTTGAAAATAATATTCCAAGCATTAATATGAATTACCGCTTGGTTTCAAAACATCTCACTTACAGAGAGCAGCTGGAAGATATTAATTCTGTGATTGAAAAATTCAATGCGCTTTCAGAAAAAGCAGAACTTCTACCAAACAATTATATTCTTCTGGGAGAAAGTGCAGGAGGACATTTAGCATTACTTTACGGTTATCAAAATCCCGATAAAATCAAGAAAATTATTTCTCTCAGCGGACCGACAGATTTTTATTCTCATGATTATTTAAAATCATTTTATTCAAAATATACTTCAGGAAGTATTCAAAAAGTAGTGGGAACTAAATTTAACCGTAAAAACTTATCTGAAGATTTTCAAAAAGCAAGTCCTATAGCCAATGTGACAAATGTTCCGACGCTTTTATTTCAGGGAAATCAGGATTTTTTGGTGAATCAGAAACAAGGTTTAGCTTTAGATTCTGTATTAACGAAAATGGATATTCCGCATAAACTGGTTTTTATGGATAAAACCGGACATGCTCCACGGTTTTTTAACAAGAAAAAAAGAGACAGCATTATTTATCCTAATATTCTGGAATGGATTAGGAATTAAAATTCAATTCTTTTTTAATCATTTCTTTTGATTCTTTTGTGGCTAAAATAAATATCATGTACCAAAATCTTATGTAATTATTTCTTTTTCTTTCGCTGATTATGCAGATTCCGCAGATAATTTGTGCTGAAAACCTGTCTAATTTGTAGAATCTTTACGCTAAAAAATGATAGTAAGTTTTTTTAGAAGCAAAAAAATAACCTGCAACAAAATTGCAGGTTATTTTCTATATTTTTAAATTGATTATTTTTCTTTATCAATCAAATCCTCCAAAACTTCATCTTCCAGCTTTGGATTTCCTTTTGGTGCTCCAAACATAAATTTCAGAACCACTGGAACAGTCGTAATTAAAACAATTACAATAATGATAAACTCTAGTTTTTCTTTCAGGTTGATACCAAACTGATCAAGGAATAGTTTATCTAAATAATGTCCTGCAAAAATTAAACTGAAAGACCAAAGAACACCTCCGATAATATTATCACGAAGGAAAGCTTTCTTATCCATCTTCACAATTCCTGCTACAATCGGCATAAAAGTTCTTACTACCGGTAAAAATCTTGCCATGATAATTGCTAAAGCTCCGTTTTTTTCAAAAAAATCGTGTGCCTGATAAAGATACTTTTTCTTGAAAAGCATTGTGTCTTTTTTCTTATATAAAGCAGGACCAGTTTTGCTTCCGAACCAATACCCTACCTGATTACCTACAATTGCAGCAAAAGCGACTGCACTTGCCAAAATGGTGGTATCTAAAAAGTCACTTCCTGTAGAACCAAATGTTTTAGAAATAATGTCTACCGCATAAATCCCTGAAACAAAAAGCAGTGAATCTCCCGGAAGGAAGAACCCTACAAATAAACCTGTTTCGGCAAATATGATAAACAATATTACCCAAAACCCACCCATGTTGATATAAAACTCGGGGTTTAATAAATCTCTCCAGCTATTGAATTCTTCCATATGTAATGATGATGAACAAAAATAAGCTTAATAAAATTATGCTGAAAATATATTAGCATATTTTAACAAAAATGTAAACATGATTTTTTATAGGTCTAAGTCGTCGTCTGAAACCGCCGTTCCATCGGCCATCAGAAACGCTTTAAGGAATGGCGTAAGATTTCCGTTCATCACGGCATCAACATCTGAAGTCTCATGACCGGAGCGTACATCTTTCACCAATTTGTAAGGATGCATCACATAATTTCGGATCTGACTTCCCCACTCGATTTTCATTTTGTTGGCTTCAATTTCGTTTCGGGCTTTCAGACGTTCCTCCAATTCCATTTCATATAATCTGGATTTCAAAAGCTGCATTGCTTTTTCTTTATTCTGAAGCTGAGAACGTGATTCTGAGTTTTCGATAATAATTCCTGTCGGTGCGTGACGAAGACGAACCGCAGTTTCTACTTTGTTTACGTTTTGTCCACCCGCTCCTGAGCTTCGCATGGTTTCAAATGAAATATCTGCAGGATTAATATTGATTTCAATCGTATCATCCACCAACGGATAAACATAAACAGAAACAAAACTTGTATGACGTTTAGCATTAGAATCAAAAGGAGAAATTCTTACCAGTCTGTGAACACCATTTTCACCTTTAAGATAACCAAAAGCATATTCTCCGTCGATTTCCAAGGTTACGGTTTTCACACCAGCAACTTCACCTTCCTGAAAATTCAGTTCTTTTATTTTATAGCCCTGTTTTTCCGCCCACATATTATACATTCTCATCAACATTGCAGCCCAATCACAGCTTTCAGTTCCACCTGCTCCTGCTGTGATTTGTAGAACAGCCGAAAGCTCGTCGCCTTCGTTAGAAAGCATGTTTTTAAACTCCAGATTTTCTATTTTCTCTAATAATTGAGGAAAAGATTCGTCCAATTCTTTTTCAGAATCGAGGTCTTCTTTCGCAAACTCAAGCAAAACCTGAAGATCCTCAAACTGAGTATTGATTTCTTCATATTCTTCTACCCACTTTTTCTTGGAACGAAGCTGCTTCAGAAAAACCTCAGCAGTTTTGGGATTGTCCCAAAATTCCGGAGCTGCCGTTTTTTCGTCATCATTAGAAATCTCTATCTTCTTTTTATCAATCTGAAGATATTTATGAAGGTCTTCAATTCTAGATTGAATTTCTTTTATCTGGTCGTTATTAATCAAAACTAAAAAATTTGAAAAGCAAATTTACGGATAAAATCACGAGTTTTGGTAATGTTAAAAAAGTAATTAGAGGTTTGAAAATTGAGTTTCAAAGATATTAGCTTTAATCTAATTTTTATTGAAATTTAAACTCAATAGACCTTTCGAAGCAAAGCATTTAATAAACGCATCAGTAGTTTATAAAACAAAAACAAGCCGATTAATTAAAACCGGCTTGTTCCACAATGATTTTCGTGTAAATTATATAATAATCAAAGTGAAAAAAACTCCAAATTAATGTTTAACAACTTTTTGAGAAGTTGAAGTTCCGTTCTTATTTTTAAGAACAAGAATATAGTTTCCTTTATCTAAAAATGAAAGGTCTAATTTTAATTCTGGCTGAATATTTCTTTTTACAGTCTTACCTGAAAAATCTAAAATATCAATGGAAACTAAATCTGAAATATCTGCTAAATTTAATTCATTCGAAAAAGGATTTGGGTAAACAGATTTGTCTTTAGCCTTTTTAACATCAGAAACAGAAAGCTGTGCAACCTGTGCGGAAATCCCAAATACATTAATGACCGTTACCGCTGTAGAAGTTTTTTTGAAAGTAACAGATGTTATTATTTTAGATTGATTGGCAACATTAATTGTTAAAGGAATCTGATAAATTCTGGGGTTCGTTCCACCACCTGCATCTAAAGCATTGGAAGCTCTATTAATTCTCCCAATTCCCTGAATTGCAGCACTTGTTCCGTCATACCAATCCTGAAAATTAACCGCCGAGAAAACCTGAGTTGTAGCATCCTGAAAGTTTATTGTTATCTCTCCTGTTGAAGGGCCACTTCCACTTACAGCAAGAACATACAGAATATTTGCAGCTTTTGGCGTTGCTAAAGTGAGCGTACCAATATCATTTGCATTGGGAAGTCTTAAAGAATTATTTGCAGAGTAAGAAGCCAGTTGATAAGTTAATCCGCTGGTTGTAGAAACTGCAGAAGTAATCAAACCACTTTCCGGCAAACCATACGTTAAAGCTGAAGCCGAAGAATTGACTTTAAAATCTCTCGACATATAAGCAAAATTATCGGTGTCTTTATCTAAGCTCATCGTTGTAGAATTCAAAGACGGACCAACTCCGTTTGCAATCACATCTGCATTAAATCCTGAAACCGCTAATGTTTGATAAGTCTGTGCATTTAACTGAGCCAAAGTTAGAATTACACCAAGAGAAAGTAGTTTTCTTTTCATAGTTTTTTATATTTAATGTTGATTAATTTTTTTGATAGATCTAAGTTTTCGTTAGAATCAAAACCTCAACAAATATATTAGATGACCTTTGAAAAGTGCTACTCTATGCACTGAAAGTACATACTCAACACATACTCACCGCTTATAGAATTGCTTAAAAACTAATATTTCAAATAATTTTAATTATTTCCAGCAATAAATATTCAGAATAAAAACGACAATCTCATTAATTAAACAAACACTATGAATAATTTATAACAGGAAAAGAATATGATTTAAAATTAAAAAGAAAATAGTGAATGATTTGCTAAAGAAATTCATTCTTCTTAAAAAGCAAAATAATAAGTATGATAGAAATATGAAATAAAAAAATAAACAGAAATGCTTTCCTACTTTTAAATTTATCCATTAAAAATCCGTAGACTGGAAATTGAAAAAGTCCAAGAATAAAAAACAAAATTTTTATATTGTCGGATACAAAAGTTCCAATTAATCCCAAAGGAAAAAGCACAAGAAAAGGAACATAAGTTCCGTGACCGCCGCCGCCAAAAAATATAACAAATGCAACCAACGGAACCGTCAGCAAAGAAAATAAAATGGTGAATTTATACATTTTTTCAGATTATGCCTTATCTTCATCATTATGCATAAAACCAATTTCTCTTCTTGGTTCTTCCACCGTTTGATAGGTTTCCAGTTCAGCTTTTAGCGAGTGAATTCTCATTTGAAAATCATCCAGATTATTGATAATTACATCATTTAAAAACTGAGCAATCTGATTGAGATATTCTTCCGTTAATTTTGCAGCAGCATCACGTAAAGCACCGTTGAGAAGAGTTTCATCAATTTTTAGTTTTTCATCTTTTGTTCTCTGATAACGATTTTTAATTCTCTTTTTTAAACTTTGAGTAAAATCGATAAGCATTGTATTGCTGAAAACCTTCATTTTTGCAACAGTTACTGTCCAAAAAGGAATTTTATCTGCTTTATTATTTTTAAGAATTTTGAAAAGCAGAGAATCTTTATCCAGATTTTTGGTCATCGAATAGAGAATGATTTCTGATCTTTCGGCTGCGTTTGGTGGAAATATAGGAACTAAAACATCAAATCTTCCGGGTGCAAGAATTTCTTCATTAATATCAACAACAGAATTGGCAGAACCTACCATCAAAACCCCTTCACTTTCAAATTTTGATACGTGGTGAAGAATAATCTCCTGAGTTTCGAGATTGCAGGAAGCTACATTATTTTCAGCATTTCTTTCCATCATAATTTCATCAAAATCATCAAGAAATAGCAACACTCTATCTTCGTTCATCATCGATACCAAAAAATCATTGAAATTGGTTTGATTTCCATCAATGAATGAAGTACCGAGGTAATGTTTTTTAACTTCTTTAAATTTATAATTAATGATTTCGGCAATTTTATTTGCCCAAAATATCTTTCCGCTTCCTGGAGGTCCGTACAAGATAATTCCCGCAGGTTTATGAATTCCCCAGTCTTTGGTTTGCTGAGGATTTAAAAACGGCTCCAAAACATCTGAAATATAAAAGAAAAGATCTCGGTAACCAATAAAATCTCTTTGCTGAAGCTTGGTTTTATTTCCAAAATAATTGTAGACAAACTTGTAATTTCCTCCTAATTTCTGATCAATTCCATAACTAGAAATCGAAGAGCGAAACAATCCGTTATCAAAAATATTTGACGGATTTTCTTCAATGGCTTTTTCAATTTTTTCTTTAGGCTGATTGATAGTTTCTGCAATTTGCTCAACGGTTTTATTTTCATCTAAATCTTTTTCATATAGTTTCAAAAAATCTACATTTTCACGGGCAAATTTTTCAAAATCTTCTTTCACTTCAAATTGAGTAGAAATACAGTCAATCAAATCAAGATCAAAATCCTGAATAAACTGTTTGATGGCTTCTGCAGAAACCTTTAATTCTTTTGCAAGTTCAATTAACTTCATACAAACATCTTTAAATCAAATTTAATGAAAAAAATTGGTTGTTGGTTGTTAGTTATTTGTTGTTAGCTAAAAGTTCATCATTCATCATTTATATTAAAATTAATCTTCTTTGTAACATTTCACAAAAAAGAGAAACTCATAGTACATACAATATACTACATGGAAAAAATTTTATCAGTAAAGAATCTGACGAAAAAATTCAAAAGAGTCGTAGTCAACAATATTTCTTTTGATGTAGAAAGAGGTAATGTTTACGGTCTTCTCGGTCCCAACGGAAGTGGAAAATCGACAACTTTCGGGATGCTTCTTTCAACCATTAATCCCACAAGTGGCGACTGGTTTTGGTTTGGACAAAAAGGAACAACCCCTGAAACACTAAAAAAAATCGGAGCCATTATTGAGCAACCTAATTTCTACCCTTACTTAAGTGCAGAAACCAACCTTAAAATTGTTGCTGAAATCAAAGGAACTCCTTTTTCGAGAATTGATGAGGTTTTAAATACTGTAAAGCTTTTAGAAAGAAAAAAAGATGCGTTTAAAACCTTTTCTTTGGGGATGAAGCAACGTTTGGCAATTGCTTCTGCTTTGCTCAATAATCCTGAAGTTTTGATTTTGGATGAACCTACGAATGGTTTAGATCCTGAAGGAATTATTCAGATCAGAGAAATTATCGGGACTATTGCAAAACAAGGTATTACCATCATTATTGCGAGTCACCTTTTAGATGAAATCGAAAAGATTTGCAGTCATGTAATTGTTTTAAAAGAAGGAAATGCTATTTATTCGGGAAGAGTAGATGAAATAACCAGCAACCAAGGCTTTTTTGAACTAAAAGCAGATAATAATTCTGCTCTTTTGCACGCTTTGGAAGAACTTCAATGGTTTACTTCAGTTTCTACAGAAGGTGAACTCGTAAAAGCACAGGTTCGTGATGATGCCTCAATTTCTGCATCAACATTAAACCAAAAACTTGCTGAAAAAGGTATTTTCTTGTCGCACTTAGCCAAGAAAAAACAATCGCTTGAAAATCAATTCCTTGAACTTGTAAAAAACACTAATTAATCATGATGAAATTATTAAAATTAGAATATTATAAAAATCTGAATTATACACCGTTCAAGGTTTTTACCATTATGTATTTTGCTATTTTGATTCTACTTCTTTGCATAGGTTTGATTAATTTTGAGCTTTTTGGAAGTCCAATCGATTTAAAAGAACAGGGCATGTACAATTTTCCTGGTATTTGGAACTTCACAACATGGATTGTTGCTTCTTTAAAAATCTTTCTAGGTTTAATTATTGTTTTCTCTATCTGTCAGGAATTCAGCAACAGAATGTTTAAGCAGAATACGATTGACGGTTTAAGCAGAGAGGAATTTATTGGTTCAAAACTATTAACGATTGGTATTTTCACATTAATTTCAACAATTATTGTATTTGCTATTACTTTGTTTTTAGGTTTTCAATATTCAAAAACTACAGAATCAGCATTGGTTTATAAAGAAATGTTTTTCATTGGAAATTATTTTTTAAAACTGTTTGCATTCTTTTGTTTTCTAATGTTTTTATCAATTCTATTAAGAAAATCAATTTTTGTTTTTCTTGCTTTCTTTGTATTATGGATTGGAGAATGGGTTTTAGGAATGATTGAAACTTTCTCAAAGATACACGGATTGAAAGGACCACAGAGAAATGAGGTACTTCAAAACGATTTTTTCTTTAGTAAACTTTTCCCTTTAGAGAGTATGTCGAGTTTAATACCAAATCCTATATTAAGGCTTGACATGGCAAAAGCAATAGGTTTAAAATATGAATTCACTTACCCAACTGAAAGTCTTATTGCTTGTTTAGTTTGGTGTGCTATATTTATTTTCGGATCTTATTTGATTCTAAAGAAAAGAGACTGGTAAATTTATTTACATATTATTCAAAATTAAAAGTGATTCAAATGAGTCACTTTTTTTTGTTTTACTTGATTATTAATTATTTCATCGGGCTTTACCCGATGCTTTGATAAATCGTCCTTTCAGGACTCTTTCATTCAAAATATTTAATCTTACAAATTCTAATATCTTATAATAAAAAAGCCCCGAAATAAAATTTCGAGGCTATATTTATACAGGCAAAAATTACTCATTGCCAATTATTCATTACTAATTAACCAAGATATGGATATTTGTAATCTTTAGGAGAAACGAAAGTTTCTTTAATCGATCTTACAGAAGTCCATCTTAGTAAGTTCATTTTAGAACCCGCTTTGTCATTCGTTCCTGAAGCTCTACCTCCACCGAAAGGTTGCTGACCAACAACAGCACCAGTTGGTTTGTCGTTGATATAGAAGTTTCCTGAAGCATTTTCTAATGCTTTGAAAGCTTCGTTTACCGCATAACGGTCTTGTGCGAAAACAGAACCCGTTAATGAATAAGGAGAAGAAGAATCTACAACTTTTAAAGTTTCAGACCAATCTGCATCTTCATAAACAAAAACAGAAAGAATAGGGCCAAATATTTCTTCAACCATACTTTCGTATTGAGAATCTGTAGTTTCAATAACTGTAGGATGTACGAACCAACCTTTAGAATCATCAGTTTTTCCTCCAATTACAACGTTTGCAACATCTGAAGCATTTGCTCTGTCGATATAACCTTTACATTTTTCGAAAGAATTTTTATCGATTACTGCATTTACAAAGTTTGAAGGATCTTCCGGAGAACCTACTTTAATTGAAGCAATTTGGGTTTCCATTACTTTTTTCACATCAGCCCAAAGAGATCTAGGAATATAAGCTCTTGAAGCTGCTGAACATTTTTGTCCTTGATATTCGAAAGAACCTCTTACCAAACCTGTTGCTACAGCTTCTACGTTTGCAGAAGGATGCGCAATTACGAAGTCTTTTCCACCAGTTTCACCAACGATTCTTGGGTACGTTCTGTAGTTGTGAATATTGTCACCAATCATTTTCCACATTCCCTGGAAAACTTTTGTAGAACCTGTAAAGTGAAGTCCTGCAAAATCTCTGTGAGCCATTACTTTCTCAGCAGTTTCTTTTCCGTCTGTAAAGATCATGTTGATAACCCCTGCAGGAAGACCCGCTTCGATTAAAACATCCATAATTACTTTTGCAGAATAGATTTGTTTGTCTGAAGGTTTCCAAACCACAACGTTTCCAAGCATTGCCATACAAGTTGGCAAGTTTCCTGAAATTGCTGTAAAGTTGAACGGAGTTACTGCAAAACAGAATCCTTCCAATGGTCTGTACTCTACTCTGTTCCAGATCCCTGCATCAGAAACCGGCTGCTCAGAATACATTTCTGTCATAAATTCTACGTTGAATCTCAAGAAATCGATGAATTCACAAGCTGCATCAATTTCAGTCTGATGAACATTCTTAGACTGTCCGATCATTGTTGCTGCATTGATAACGTCTCTGTAAGGTCCAGCTAAAAGATCAGCTGCTTTTAAGAAAATCGCTGCACGATGCTCCCAACCTAGGTCATTCCACGCTTTTTTTGCCGCTAAAGCAGTATTAATTGCATCATCTACATGCTGCATCGTTCCTTTGTGATAAAAACCGAAATCGTGTGCATGATCTTGTGGAGACTGAAGCTTTACAGTATCACCCGTTTTTACTTCTTTACCATTGATCACCATTGGGATTTCTATCTTTTCTGCCCACATTTTTTTGTAAGTTGTAAGAAGAGATTTTACTTCTGCTGATCCCGGTTCATAAGAAGTTACCGGCTCATTTACTGCAAATGGTACTTGCGAAATTGCTTTTGACATATGAGTTGTATTGTTTAATTTTTGCTTTTTACAAATTTACAACATTTATAAGGAAACAAAAAAATTCAAAATCTTTTGGTGAGATAAAGCTAGTTGATTATTAATACTTAAATATTTGTCACATCGTCAAATTTTAGTAATTATTTAAAAATCAACCATTAATAGTAAAACAGAAATTCTCACCCTATTATTTTTGTTGCGATTTTGAATATATTAAATCATCTTTTTGATAGGCAGACCTTTCATATTGTTATACTTTTATGACATCATTTCATGGTCATGAAAAAAAGATTTTTTTTATTTTCGTTGATACTGTTTTTTGCAGCTTTTTGTACTAGTATTCTGGTGCAGAAAGAGCAAAATAATAAGTTATCTCATGATCAATCTTTAAAAAAACATTTTTTACAAAAATCAGATAATACCGAACAGACAGATCTATACAGTTGGTCTGATCAGGATGATACTGATTCTAATACCATTGAAAAAGTAAAATTTGATTATTCAATTTTAAGTCAAAAATGGCTGAGCTGTTTATTTGCTCAATCTTTTATTTACACACCTATTGCGGTCATCCAAAACCGTATTTACCTTTCGGCACCCAGATACATTTTGTATCAATCTCTGCAGATTGCCGACTGCTAATTCATTTTCACATCTTGTATACTCGATGATCTGTATCCTAAATACAGATTAACGGAGTCTATCATTTATTCAATTTTCAAATACTTCTGTTTGTCTTTTAAAGAATAAGGCAGATAGAGAAGTCATGTTCAATTTAAAAAAATAACATTATGCATTTAACACCAAGAGAAACGGAAAAGCTCATGCTTTTCCTGGCGGGAGAACTTGCCCTTAAAAGAAAGGAAAGAGGCTTGAAACTCAATTATCCAGAATCTGTTGCATTAATCAGTCACTTCCTTCTAGAAGGTGCAAGAGACGGAAAAAAAGTAGCAACACTCATGCAGGAAGGTGCAAACCTTCTAACCACAGATGACGTGATGCCCGGAGTTGCAGACATGATTCATGATGTTCAAATTGAAGCAACTTTTCCTGATGGAACTAAGCTCGTAACCGTACACAACCCAATCCGTTAAAACAAAATTATTATGATACCAGGAGAAATCTTTGTAAAAAACGGCACAATTATCTGCAATGAAGGCAGAGAAACCGTAAAAATAAAAGTAACAAATACAGGAGACAGACCCATTCAGGTGGGTTCTCATTTTCATTTTTTTGAAGTTAATAAAGCGATGAGCTTCGAACGTGAAAAAGCATTCGGAAAAAGACTTAACATAGTAGCAAGCACCGCCGTACGTTTTGAACCGGGCGAAGAAAAAGAAGTGGAATTGGTAGAAATCGGAGGAAATAAAATCGCAATGGGTTTTAATAATCTTGTAGATGCTTCCGTGACTTCCGAAGAGCAGAAAGAAATCAGCCTTGCAAAAGCAGGAAAATTAAACTTTAAAACCAATAGTTATGAGCTTACATGTAGATAGAAAACAATATGCCAATATATTAGGTCCTACCACGGGTGACAAAGTCCGGTTGGGTGATACCGAAATTATTATAGAAATCGAAAAAGATTTTACACATTATGGCGACGAAGCAGTTTTTGGTGGTGGTAAAACTGTCCGTGACGGAATGGGTCAAAATGTTACTTCAAAAAGAGATGAAGGAGTTTTGGATCTTTGCATTACAGGTGCTATTATCATTGATCATTGGGGAATTGTAAAGGCAGATATAGGAATCAAAGACGGAAAAATCATAGGTATAGGAAAAGCAGGAAATCCTGACACAATGGATGGCGTTTCACCCAATATGATTATCGGAGCTTCTACAGAAGTACATGGAGGAAAAGGATATATTGTAACCGCAGGTGGAATCGATACACACATACACTTCATTTGTCCGCAACAAATTGAAACAGCTCTATACAGCGGTATTACAACCATGATTGGCGGCGGAACCGGGCCCAACGACGGAACAAATGCTACAACCGTTACTCCTGGAAAATTCAACATTCGCAAAATGTTAGAAGCTGCAGAAGAATATCCTATGAATTTAGGCTTTTTCGGAAAAGGAAATTGTGCGGCAGAAGAACCTATTGAAGAACAGGTGGAAGCTGGAGCATTGGGTGTAAAAATTCATGAAGATTGGGGCGCAACACCTGCAACAATTGATGCATCTTTGAAAGTTGCCGATAAATATGACGTTCAAGTAGCCATTCATACCGATACTTTAAATGAAGCCGGATTTTTAGAAGATACAATGGAAGCTATTAAAGGAAGAGTAATTCACACATTCCACACAGAGGGTGCAGGTGGTGGTCACGCTCCCGATATCATCAAAGCAGCTATGTACCCGAACGTTCTTCCGGCTTCTACAAACCCTACCCGTCCTTATACGATAAATACAATCGACGAACATTTGGATATGTTGATGGTTTGTCATCATTTAAGCAAAGATATTCCGGAAGACGTAGCTTTTGCAGATTCCAGAATTCGTCCCGAAACGATCGCAGCAGAAGACATTCTTCACGATATGGGTGTTTTCAGTATTATGAGTTCAGATTCTCAGGCGATGGGAAGAGTGGGCGAAGTAATTACCAGAACATGGCAAACCGCCAGCAAAATGAAAGATCAGAGAGGTAGTCTGAATGAAGATGAAGGAGCAGGAAACGACAATTACCGTACAAAAAGATATATCGCAAAATATACGATCAACCCTGCAATAGCACACGGAATTTCAGAATATGTAGGTTCCGTAGAAAAAGGGAAAATAGCCGATTTAGTCATCTGGAAACCCGCATTATTTGGGGTAAAACCCGAAATGGTTGTAAAAGGCGGATTCGTAATTGCTGCTAAAATGGGCGATCCTAATGCTTCCATTCCGACGCCGCAGCCGGTTATTTACAGAAATATGTTTGGTGCGCACGGAAAAGCAAAATTCAAGACCTGCGCCAATTTTGTTTCTCAGATTTCTATCGACAATGGAACCATTGCAGAATACAACCTGGAAAAAATGATTCTTCCTGTAAAAAACTGTCGAAACATTTCTAAAAAAGACCTTATTCACAACGATAAAACTCCATTAATCGAAGTGAATCCTGAAAACTACAAAGTGACAGTAGATGGTGAATATATCACTTGCGAGCCTGCAGAAAAACTGCCGTTAACACAGTTGTATTATTTATTCTAAAAACAAAGCAAACCTTATAGGTTTTCACAATCTATAAGGTTTCTTCAAAGAATAATTTTAAATAAAAACAGATTTAAGTTTAACAATGAAAAACTTTAATAAAGGAGCATTTGCCCTCGCTTTTACCGGAATAGTAATGTTTTCGGGGAAAATGAACGGACAGTTTTTAGGTGGAATGAGACTGAAGAGCGATGAAGAAGGTCCAAAAGGTCAGTTCATGATTTACGGTTCATTAGATTATTCCAAAACCAATACACCGTCGGGCAGCAACAGCTCTGTTTCCAGCGCACCTGTCGGAGTTGGATATTTCATCAACAACAACGATGTGATCGGAGTTAATTATGCCTATGCGCAAAATGTAGAAAATAAAAATGTTGTTTACAAGCAGAACGAAGCCGGTTTTTGGTACAGCCCCTCTGTAACTTTAGGAAAATATTTTGCCCTGATTGCACAGGTAGATGCTCATTATGTTTGGGGACAGCAAATATCTGAAACCACCTCATCGATGCAGAATTTTAACGGATATCGTCTTCGCGCTTATCCTTTAGTCGCTATATTCTTAGGAGGAGGATGGGCTTTGAAATTTAAGTTCGCTGAGCTTTCTATGCTGCAAACCAAAACAAAACAAGACGGCTGGACGAAAACTTCTGTAGCCGGAATCAACGGATCAACCTTTGGAGTCGGAATTTCTAAGAACATTGACTTCAGAAAAAAATCACAGTAAAAATGATTATTAACGAAACAACAGGCAATCTTGCCCAAAATCCAACAACAAAACTTGTTGATTATCTGGATCTGGAATGGTTTGAAACCACAAAAAGAATTCAGCGAAAAAAAACAAGAGGCGGAACAGATATCGCCATCAAATTCCTCAGAGAAGGACAACGTCTGAGAGAAGGTGATATCCTTTTTGAAGATGATGAAAAAGTCGTTGCCATCAATGTTTTGGAAACGGAAGCCATCATTATGTCTCCGGTTTCTTTACTGGAAATGGGAACAGTCTGCTACGAAATCGGAAACAAGCATATTCCACTTTTTATTCAGGAAGATAAAGTCTTACTTCCTTTTGAAATGCCAATGTTCAGATGGCTGGAAGCAAGCGGATTTAAACCTGAAAGAAAACATGTGAAACTCTTAAATCTTCTAAAATCTAATGTAAAACCGCACGGACACGGAAGTTTAGGATCTTCAATTTTTAATAAAATTTTAAAAATGGCAGCTCCAAAAGATGAATAATTTGAATTTAAACTTTTTGTCGGGATTACTGCATCTTTCAGACCCTACTTTACCCATCGGAGGTTACACCCATTCTAACGGATTGGAAACTTTTGTACAGCAAAGAATTGTTCACGACAGACAAACTGCAAAAGAATTTGTTGAAAATATGCTTAAGTACAACCTTAAGTATAATGACGGAGCTTTTGTAAAAATGTCTTATGAAGCCACACAAAACGGAGACTTAGAATTATTATTAAATCTTGATAATGAATGTAATTCTTTAAAATGTCCCAAAGAAATTCGTCAGGCAAGTCAGAAGTTAGGATTGCGTTTAATCAAAATATTTAAAAGAAGAGAAAGTTTTTCTTTGATGGAAGATTATGAAAAGGCAATTCAAAACCGAAAGGCAAACTCGCATTACTGCATCGTTTTCGGAATGTATGCTGCTCTGATGAAAATTCCTTTGCGAGAAGCACTTTTGGGATTTTATTACACTTCGGTCGCCGGAATGATTACCAATGCAGTGAAGCTCGTTCCACTTGGGCAACTCGATGGTCAGGATATTTTATTTTCGCTCTATCCGGTTATGGAAAAAATAGCATTAGAAACCATTGAAATAGACCGGGATCTGGTTGGTCTTTGCAACACTTCTTTCGATATAAAATGCATGCAGCACGAAAGACTTTATTCAAGGCTTTATATGTCATGATTTGGTTGATGGTAAATAGTTGATTGTTGATAGTGAACTGTCAATGGTGAATTCATTTCATTGTCAATTAAATAACAACGTAAAAATTCCCCTCCTTTGGAGGGGTGGCGAAAATTCAAAGAATTTTTGACGGGGTGGTTTACATGTAAATAATCAATTATTCCAGTTCATACAAATAAAAGATTCTTCCTTGGTCAGAATGACAAAAAACTGTCCTATAATTAAAACACTTTTACGAGCGAAAAATCAACATTCGATTTAGAGATAAAAATAAAAAATACAATAATTAAAATTTAAATAAAATGGAAAATAGAAAGTATATAAAACTTGGTGTAGCAGGACCTGTAGGTTCAGGAAAAACAGCTTTATTAGAACGTTTGAGCAGAAAAATGTTCGGAAAATATGATCTTGGCGTAATTACCAATGATATTTACACCAAAGAAGATGCAGAATTTATGGCTAAAAACAGTCTTCTTCCTCATGATAGAATTATCGGTGTAGAAACGGGAGGTTGTCCCCATACTGCTATTCGTGAAGATGCAAGTATGAATTTGGAAGCAGTAGATGAGCTTGCTACACGTTTCCCGGAAATTGAACTGATTATGATTGAAAGCGGTGGTGACAATTTATCGGCAACTTTCAGTCCGGATCTTGCAGATGTTACCATCTTTATCATTGACGTTGCGGAAGGCGAAAAAATCCCAAGAAAAGGTGGTCCCGGAATTACACGTTCAGATTTATTAATTATCAACAAAATCGATCTTGCGCCCCACGTTGGGGCCAGTCTTGAAGTTATGGAAAACGATGCCCGAAGAATGAGAAACGGAAACCCTTTTGTGTTTACTAACCTTAAAACAGAAGAAGGTCTTGACAAAGTAATTGGCTGGATCAAGAAATATGCACTTTTGGAGGATGTAGAAGAACCGAATCTTGTAAGATAAATGGATAGTCATTTAAATATAATCGCAAGCTTCAAAAGTGGAAAATCTTATATAAAAGACCTGTATGTCTCACTTCCGTTCAGATGTGTTTCTGTGGGACAGCGTAAAGATGACAACAAGCTGTATCAGATGATAATGAGTTCTTCGCCCGGAATTTTAGACGGAGATCATTATCATTTGGATATCAGTTTGGAAAAAGGTGCTTCAATGCAGCTGCAGTCGCAGTCTTATCAAAGACTTTTCAATATGAAGGATGAAGCTCTTCAGGAGATTAATATTGTAATGGAAGATGAAACGTCTTTTGCATACGTTCCGCATCCTGTGGTTCCGCATGAAGATTCTAATTTTACAAGTAAGGCGAAAATCAATATCGGGAAAAACAGCCAGATCATCATCAGCGAAATTATCACTTGTGGAAGAAAACATTACGGAGAAGTTTTTAAGCTAAAACGCTTCCAGAATCTGATGGAAATTTATCATGATAAGAAACTGATCATCAAAGACAATGTTCTCATTCAACCTGATCTGATCCCGATAAACACCATCGGAAATCTTGAACAATATACACATCAGGGAACTTTGATTTTTTACAGCACCAAAGAAAATGTTGAAAAAGATCATCTGATACAAACCATTATTGATCATTCCGAACAGTTTAAAGACGAAATGGAAATAGGGGTTTCAGCAATGGAAGAAAACGGATTTGTAGTACGAGCTTTAGGACACGGCGGTGAAGTGATGTTTAATTTTTTCCTGTACGTTCAGGATATTTTGTGGGATTTAGATAAAAACAATTAAAAATGGACACTACAGTTTGGGCGCTTTTGCTAAGTGCAGTTTCAATAAGTTTTATACATACAGCTTCCGGACCGGATCATTACCTGCCGTTTATTGTGATTTCAAAATCAAAAAAATGGAGCGTCACCAAAACATCAATCTTAACTGTTGTTTGCGGATTCGGACATGTTTTAAGTTCTTTAGCTTTAGGGTTTATCGGAGTTTTTCTTGGATGGCAATTGAATAAAATTTCATGGTTTCAGGATTTAAGAGGCAATTTTTCAGGATGGGCTTTGCTTACTTTTGGTGGAATTTATTTGATTTACGGGTTGATTCAGGCGATTAGAAACAAGCCTCACAAACATTTTGACGTATTGGGAGATGATGTTTACGTTTATGAACATAACCACAGCGAAATTGTGATGCCACAGAAAAGAATAAAAGTAACCCCGCTTGTACTTTTTATGATTTTTGTAATGGGACCGAGTGAGCCGCTTATCCCGCTCCTTTTTTATTCGGGAGTAAAGCATTCTATGTCGGAGATTTTGATTTTGGTTACTTCCTTTACCATAACAACAGTGCTCACCATGCTCGGAATGGTTCTTTTAGGACGATACGGATATTCCACATTATTCAATACCGAAAAAATTGAAAGATATATGGGAGTCATCAGCGGAGCTGTGGTTACCGTTTGCGGAATAGGAATGGTGTTTTTGGGATGGTGATTCCGTGTGAATCTTCAATTTTTGCGTTGCAAATCAATAGTCAATTTGAATGCCTGAAAATTCACAAGCAAACAAATTAATCAGTCACTTTTTCCTCACAATTTTAAACTTTGAATAATTAAACTTATGGATAAATTTTTTGAAAAAATACCTTTTGTAGACAATATTTTAAAAGGAACCGGGCAGATTATGCTTCAGGAAAACCGATGGACAGGTCTTCTGTTTCTCATTGGGATTTTTATGGGAAGCTGGGAACAGGGTTTGTCTGCCGTAATGGCAACTGCGGCAGGAACACTTACTGCCCGATTTCTCAAATATGACAAATCTGAAATCAATTCTGGTTTATATGGTTTCAGTGCTGCTCTTGTTGGCGTTGCGCTCTCCTTTGTATTCAAAAACACATTGCTGATTTGGGTTTTGGTTGTAGTTGGAGGATCGTTAGCAAGTATTATTCAGCATTTTTTTATAAAAAGAAAAATTCCGGTTTTTACGTTACCTTTTATTTTAATCGCCTGGGTTTTTATTTTTTTATTGCATCATTTTACAGAGATTCCGCCATCAAAATTTATTACAGAAACTATATTACCTACCAATAATGATGAATTTCTTTATTCTACCAATGCTTTTGGTGAAGTTATTTTCCAAGGTGGAGTTCTTTCAGGAATTATCTTTTTCATTGCTGTTTTTATAAGCTCTCCAATTGCGGCTCTTTACGGTTTTGTGGCGTCTATTTTAGGTGGATATATTGCACATCTCAATGGTGAACCAATTGATCAGATTCATTTGGGGCTCTTCGGATTCAATGCCGTACTTTCTGCAATTGTTTTTTCGGGCTTCAAAAAAATCGATGGTTTTTGGGTGCTTTTGGCAGTTGCGGTTACCGTAGTAATCGATGATGTTTTAGTAGACAACAATATTCTAAGCGAAGTTGGCGGGGTACTTACTTTCCCTTTTGTAGCAGGAACCTGGGTAACACTTTTAATTCAAAAAGTATTTGCAAAAACAAAATCTGAATTTAAACCATTCAATCAAAATTTAAAAATTAAGTCTGCTTTAAAAAATTTCTTAAAGTCTAAGTAATCTCAATCAAGATTAATAATAAAAAAGAATCTTAAATAATGAAAATCACTAAAATAATAGTTGCTTTTCTTGCTCTAAGCTTTAACACTAAAGTTTTGGCTCAGGAAACAGAAAAGAAATTATTAATAAAAGATGCCGATGATAAATTCCCAATTGCGGATGTTTTGGTACAATATAATCACGGGAACAGTCATGCTCATTCCGGAGAAGACGGAACAATAAAATTTACTATTAAATCTTTTCCAGATACACTTGTTATCACTCACAAAGGATATGATGAGGTAAAATGGGCAATTACCAATGATGAGGATAAAAACAAAGTTGTTTTTCTACAGCACAAACCGTTTCAGATTTCTGAAGTTTCTATTAATCACCATTCATTTTTAACTGCGATTACAAAGGTTGATCTTAATAAATTTCCGGTAAATTCTGCTCAGGATTTATTGAGGAAAGTTCCGGGATTATTTATCGCCCAACATGCAGGAGGCGGAAAAGCCGAGCAATTATTTTTAAGAGGATTTGATGCCGATCACGGAACTGACGTAAGTGTAAACGTAGACGGAATGCCTGTAAACGTAGTATCTCATGCGCACGGACAAGGTTATTCTGATCTGCATTTTGTAATTCCGGAAACGGTAAACAATATCGACTTCGGAAAAGGTGCTTATTATATGGATCGTGGTGATTTTAATACCGCCGGTTACGTCGATTTTAAAACTTACGATCATTTACAAAACAGCATGATCAAGCTTGAAGGCGGCTCATTCAATTCAAAAAGAATATTGGGAATGTTTAATATTCTTAACGATACAAAAGAAAGAAAAAGTGCTTATCTGGCTGCAGAATACAATTATACAGACGGAGCTTTTGATGTGAAACAAAATTTTAACCGCATCAATATTTTCGGAAAATACAACCAGTGGATCACAGATAACGATTATTTTAATCTGCAGTTTTCAAACTTTAATTCTTCATGGAACGCTTCAGGGCAAATTCCGGAACGTGCCGTAAATAATGGCATTATTGACAGATGGCAAAGCATTGACCCGACAGAAGGCGGAGAAACTTCACGAACCAATGTTGAGATGAATTACAAACATATTATTTCGCCTTCCGAGAATATTGAGGCAATGGCTTTTTATTCTAAATATAATTTTAATCTTTATTCAGACTTTACATTTTATCTAAAAGATAAAGATTACGGAGACGAAATTCAGCAGACAGACGGAAGAAATATTTATGGTATGGAAGTAAAACATACTAAGAATTTTTCGTTTGATAACAGCTCATTAAATTGGATCAGCGGTGTAGGATTCCGCAATGATGATATCAACACCTTACAGCTGAATCATGTTTATCACAGAGATTTATTGTTGGATCGACTCGCAGATGTTCAGGGAACCGAAACCAACCTTCATGCTTTTTCAGGTCTTATTTGGAAAACAGGAAAATTCACCATCAATCCGGCGTTGAGGGTAGATCATTTTATTTTTAATCTGCATGATTTGTTGAATGTCGAGCAATTGCCTTCCGGACAATCGAAAGAAGAAACAAGACTCAGCCCAAAACTGAATTTTTCTTATGCTCAGAATGATAATATCATGTGGTTTTTAAAAACCGGAATGGGTTTCCATTCCAATGATATTCGCGTAGTCGTAGCCAATAAAAATAATAATACCCTACCCTACTCGTTGGGCGGAGATTTTGGAGTAAGGCTGCATCCTTTTAAATCATTAATTATTACGCCAACTTTATGGTATATGTATCTGCAACAGGAGTTTGTGTATGTTGGTGATGAAGCCGTGGTAGAACCTTCAGGTAAATCAAGACGTTTTGGTGCAGATTTGGGAATTCGTTTTCAACCTCTCGAAAATTTTTATCTGAATGCAGATATTAATTATTCCCATGCAAGATTTATTGAAGAAGAAAATGGTCAGGATTATGTTCCGTTAGCTCCGGTTGTAACAAGTACCGGTTCTGTAAATTGGGATTTCATGCACGGTTTTTCGCTTGGTTTGCAATACCGTTATTTGGGAGAACGACCTGCCGTTGAAGACAATAGCATTCGTACAAAAGCCTATTTTGTAAATGATTTGATGCTTTCTTACAATCGCCAAAAATGGGGAGCCAATATTCAGGTTAATAATCTTTTCAATGTAAAATGGAATGAAGCGCAGTTTGCTACAGAAACCCAGCTGAAAGGTGAAACAGAACCTATCACAGATCTTACCTATACACCGGGAAATCCGTTTGGAGTGAGAGTAGGTTTATACTATAAATTTTAATATATAATCAAGTAAAAAGTACAATATTCTAAGCAGTTGATTTACTTTAAAACAGAAACTTATTTATTGTACTTTTTATATCTTAGTTAATCAAAATACAAAGAATAAAAATTTTCGTCAGATGGAAATATTATCCAATTTTCAGTACAAAAAACTTTTCCTTCCCAACATTACGGAAAAAATATTAGCCAACAACGCAGATATACAACTTTACCGTCTGGAAGATTATCTGAAAGGGATTTTAATGCCGGTGATTCCCTATCGCACGACTTTTAATTTTATTATTTTCGTGACAAACGGACACCTCAAGCAATATCTTGAAAATAAAGAATACTCAGCCGAAAAAGGAGGTGTTATTTTTATTAAACAAGGAACTATTACCGCCACTTTAGAACTTTCCGATGATATTGAAGGATTTTTTCTGGCCTACGAAAACAATATTCTGTCTGAGCAAGAACTTCCAAAACACTCGGCAAGCATTTTCTTTATGAATCCGTTCCTAAAACAGGATGCTTTAACGTACGAAACCATTACCCAGCTTCTTTCTATTATGGAACAGGAATTATGGCTTAATAATCTGAATGTAAATGATGTGACGATTACGATGCTGCACCTAATTCTGATAAAAATGCTGAATTCAGATTCAAATTCACATCATAGATCTGTAACCCGTGCAATGGAAGTATCGCTACAATTCAGAGATTTGTTGTTTAAATATCACATTAACGAAAAGCGTGTTGCCTTTTTTGCAGATAAATTATCGGTTACCGAAAGCTATCTTAACAAATGTGTGAAAAATGTTACTAAAAAATCGCCCAAACAATGGATTAATGAAATTGATATCAATTACAGCAAAGCATTACTTCAGTCGAGTAAAGATATTTCCGAGATTGCCTATGAACTCAATTTTCATACGGCGTCACATTTTGCACAGCTTTTTAAGAGAATTACAGGAATTACTCCGACTGCGTACAGGAATCAGTTTTTGATTAAATAAGTCACATTTTCTCGGTTTCAAGGATTTTTAAAACCAATTTCTCTTCCTGCGTTAAATCTGCTTTGCCATCATTTTCTTCAATAATTTCAAGCTGATCAAGATATTTTTTGATAGAATTATTCTCATATAAATTGATCACCAAAGGATGAACGTAATATTTTCTACAAACCGTACTTGTATTTCCAAGATGTTCCGCAACAATATCTAATGCAGCTTTTACTTTCTTTTTATATTGAGAATTATTTTCAGCGTAGCCGATTTCTTTAAAAGCAATTAAAGCATTCACCGTTCCAGACCAAGTTCTGAAATCTTTAGCCGTAAAATCTTCGCCACTAATTTCTTTAATATAATCATTCACCATTCCCGAATCTACAGAATGTCTTTTTCCCTCGTCATCAACATATTGAAAAAGTTCTTTTCCTGGAATTTCTTTGCATTTCATAATTAGCCTTGCCAATCTCTTGCTTTTCAGATTGACATTATGCATCACTCCTTTTTTACCTTTAAACGAGAAATTAATTTTTTGTCCTTCTACTTTTACATGTTTTCCCTTTAAAGTGGTCAAACCAAAAGAACCGTAGAGTTTTTCATAAATATTATTACCAATACGAATATTGGTTCGTTGCATTAAACTGACAATCAAAGCCAAAATTTTTCGCTTTTCAAAATTCCTTAAGGCTAAATCTTTCTCAAGCTGCAGACGAATTTCCGGCAAAGCATAACCAAACTGCAGCATTCTGTAAAATTTGGTGTGATTTCTCAGAGCGCTCCACAAGGAATGATAACGATATTGTTTTCTATTTTTTACGTCAAAACCTGTTGCCTGAAGATGCCCATTATCTAAAGCGCAAATCCAAACATTTTCCCAAGCCGGAGGAATTACCAAACCATTAATACGCTTGATCTCTTCCTTATCTTTAATCTTTTCGCCTTCTTTAAAATACTGAAACTTTTTGCCTCTTTTCCTGCGAATAATTCCGGAAGTTTCTGCATCGGAAGTGTAAATAAGATTCACTGCCTTTGCAGAAGCTACCGGATCTTTCATAATTTTCACAATCTTCGATGGCTTAAGATGAGAAATAATCTCTAAGTCTGATTGTTCCATAAAAGTTGGTTATGAGTTTTTACCCCGAGAAAAAAGCCATACTAGGATTCCTACCACTCCTACAACCAGAATGATTCCCCACCACATTCCTGCTTTAAAGATTGTTTCCACTGCTTCGCAGCTCGTAAGTAGCATAAAACTAAGGATAGTCATGCTGTATAAAGTCCACTTTTTCATAGTAATATAATTTAGGTTGTTAATTATTTTAAATTCGATGGTGATCTGGTTTCCATTTTTTAATAGATTTTTTGATCTGATCTCCTGAAATATTTTCTTTTAAAGCTTTATATAAAAGCTCTTTAAATTCTTCATCATAAGCAAATCTTAAAGCTGCAATCTGACCGAAACTCAGCTTTTCTTCCACCTCATCTGATCTTTTGTTGAACAGTTCAAAATATCTTTGTTTAAATTCAAGTCTTACCAAACGGTTTTGCAGTCCCAATGCGTAATGTTGGCGCACCATAATTCCTAAATAAAGAATTAAAAATATGACGATCGAAAACAGCAACCATAACAGTTGGTTTTCTGAATCTGCAAAGATTTTATAAACTCCAAAGATCTCTGCAATGAGCAACAATGGCAGGTAAATAAAATGATGCGGCGGATAAAATTTTCGGTGGTTATTATAGTTTTGCGTTCCCATATTGCCGATACTGCAATAATCTTTCCAAAAAATAAATTTTCCGTAATGAAGATTATGATGTGGTATCTAAAAGGTTTGGATGTTTGATGAGGGAAGCTGGAAGTAATTTCGTTCTACTATTTCAGATAGTCTTTAAATATAAAAACAAAAATCTAAGTTTAGATTCCTAATTAACTTCCCTCTCCCCGCTTCCAACATCCAACAAATCCATCCAAACTTTGTCCGTTTTTTTAATCTTAAAATCAGCATTAATTCGTAACTTTCCATCTTTAAAATTGATAAAAAAATGACTTCAAAGGAAAAAGTAGCTGCGCTTCGTGAAGAAATGCAGAAAAATAATGTTGATGCATTTATAGTATATTCTGCAGATCCTCACATGAGCGAATATTTACCTGAAGAATGGCAAGAAAGAGCCTGGCTTTCAGGTTTTCTTGGTTCTGCAGGTTTTGTGGTAATTACTAAAGATAAAGCCGGACTTTGGACAGACGGAAGATATTTCACTCAGGCTCCAATTGAATTGGCTGGTTCAGGAATTGACCTTTTCAAAGACGGAATGGAAGGAACTCCTAATTATATCGATTGGATTATCTCTGAAATTCCAGCCAACGGAAAAGTGGCAGTCAATGCTTTGGCAACATCCCATTCAAACTGGGAACTTTTATACCAAAAACTGAACGCAAAAAATTTAACATTATTAGATTCTCCTTTATTAAAAGAAGTCTGGAAAGAAAGAGGAACTCCTTCAAAAAATCCAATTTTTGTACATCCGCTTGACAGAGCAGGAAAATCCGTTACCGATAAAATTTCTGCAATTCGTCAAAAAATGGAAGAGCAGGAAGTTACCGTTCATGTCATCTCAAGTCTTGATGATGTTGCATGGACATTGAATTTAAGAGGAAGTGATGTAGAAAGCAATCCTGTATTTTTAGGATATATTTTAATTACTAAAAATGATGCAATTTTGTTTACAGACCTCGAAAAAATGGAGGTTGAGGCAAGAAAACAAATGGATGAATCATTCTTGAAAATGATGCCTTACGAAGAATTCTACAATCATCTTAGAACGATTAAAAACGAAAACGTTTTAGTCTCACCAAATAGCAACCAATCGATTTTTGAAGCTTTAAAAATTGACAATAAATTTGTAAAAGCTGCTGTTCCGGGAAATCTGATGAAAGCTCAGAAAAACGAAACTGAATTAGAAGGTTTCAGAAAAGTAATGGTAAGAGACGGTGTTGCGATGGTAAAATTCCTTTACTGGTTAACGCACAATGCAGGAAAAGAGGCCATGAACGAATATTCTATCGGTAAAAAGCTGAGAGAATTCCGTGCTGCAGGCGAAAATTTTGTGGGTGAAAGTTTCGGAAGTATCATTGGATACAAAGATAACGGAGCCATGATGCATTATTCTGCAAAAAGCGAAGGAAGCAAAGAAGTGACCAATGACGCAAGTATTTTGGTTGATTCTGGAGGTCAATATTTGGAAGGAACAACAGATATTACAAGAACTTTAGCTTTGGGAGCTGTTTCTGAAGAGTTTAAAACCAATTCTACTCTGGTTTTACAAGGAATGATCCGTTTATCGATGGTGAAATTTCCAAAAGGAACAAGAGGAGTTCAGCTGGATGCGATTGCAAGACTTCCTTTATGGATGAATGGAAAAGACTACAATCACGGAACAGGTCATGGAGTTGGAAGTTTTATGAATGTTCATGAAGGTCCTCAAAATATCAGAAAAGATATGAATCCGCAGGAACTTTTGGTTGGAATGGTCGTTTCAAATGAGCCTGGATATTATTTGGAAGGCGATTATGGAATCCGTCATGAAAATCTGATTGCCGTAAAAGAATCTGAAACTACAATTCATGGTACATTTTACGAGTTTGAAACATTAACTTTCTGCCCGTTCTTTAAAAATGATATTGTAAAAGAAATTCTTTCTGAGGATGAAATCAACTGGTTAAATTCTTATCATAAAACGTGTGAAGAAAAACTGGCTCCACATTTGGAGGGCGAAGTAAAAGAGTGGTTTTTATCACTTGTGAGCCCGCTTTAAAAGAATAAATTATCAATTATTAATTGTATTTTTTTAATTCTTTTAAAAATAACTTACAATTATTCTCATATAAATTATACTAATCGTCCTGTAAATTTATTTGCAGGACGATTTTTTATTTTACACAACCGTATTTTTACGGTATTATTTATGAGGAATATCCTGAAGGAAAATAAATTCTTATCAGCTATTTTTGTGCAAGCAAAACCGATCACAGTTATATACTAAAAAACTAATATCCTTTAACGTTATCTCTATTTAATAGAGGTGACGTTTTTTTATTAGTGCAAATCTTTACTTAAATTTGTTATAATTAATAACCTAATTTATTTACGAAATGATTCGGCAGTTCTTTCAAAGTTTCAACCTTTTTTCTGAAAATGAAATAGATCATCTTTTAACTTTTTTTAAAGAAAGAACACTTGCCAAAAATGATTTCTTTGTGAAAGAAAACGAAAGATGTAAAGAAATTGCTTTTATACAATCAGGAATCTTCAGATCTTATTATACTTCGCATGAAGGGAAAGACAATACCTATTGCTTTAGATTCCCTAATGATTTGATGGCTTCTTATTCGTCATTTATTTCCGATAAACCAAGCATAGAAAATCTACAGGCTATTTCGGAAGCTACTCTATTGGTCATTAAGAAAGAAAAAATTCAGGAACTTGTATCTGAAGATCCGAAATGGAGCGAGTTTCTCAGAATGATTGCCGAACAGGAATATCTGGAACTTGAAAAACGTTTTTTCCAACTTCAACGGGATGATGCGGCTCAGAGATATGCCTTTTTAATTGAAAATCAACCGGATTATATCCAAAAAATTCCTCTGCAATATTTAGCATCTTATTTAGGCATCACCCAAAGACATTTAAGCCGCATCAGGAAAGAAATTTCTTTTTAGACATTTGTCCTGTTCATTGATACGTGTGATGCATAATTTTGTACGAAAGAATCAGAGTATTTAAATAATTAAATCATGAAAAAAATTGCATTAATCAACGGACATCCCAACAACGAATCATTTAATTTCGCTTTAGCCGAAGCTTATAAAAAGGGAGCCGAAAATTCAGAAGCTGAAATAAAGGAAATCATTATCCGAAATCTTGATTTTAATCCCAATTTAGAGTTTGGTTATCAAAAAAGAATGGATTTAGAACCTGATTTAATAAAAGCCTGGGAAATTATACAATGGGCGGATCATTTAGTTTGGGTACATCCGGTTTGGTGGGGTGGACTTCCTGCGGTTACAAAAGGTTTTATCGACCGTCTTTTTCTTCCCGGTTTAGCTTTTAAATATCGTGAAAATTCAGTTTTGTGGGATAAGCTTCTTACCGGAAAAACCGCACATATCATTACTACTTTAGATCAACCAAGTTGGTATTACAGGATATTTTATGGAAGACCAAGTATCAATCAGCTCAAAAAATCAACATTAGAATTTTGTGGAATAAAGCCTGTAAAAGTTACTTATATAGGAATTATTAAAAATTCAAAAGAAGAGCAACGTAAAAAATGGATTGAAAAAGTCTATTCACTGGGTGAAAAACTTAAATAAAATAGTTTTGGGTAAAATTTAATCAAAAAAAATATGTTTGCAAATGAGCATAAAAAATTTTCATTTAAAACCGTAAATTTGCAAAATGAATCATGACACTATCTGCGCACTTGCCACAGCCAACGGAATCGGAGCCATCGGAATTATCAGAATTTCCGGAGATGATGCAATTCCTGTTTCCGCTAAAATCTTTGACGGTAAAAATCTTGAAAAAGTCCAGTCGCACACTGTTCATTACGGATTTATAAAAGATGGTGATGAGGTAATAGATGAGGTGATGATTTCTGTTTTTAAAGCTCCAAAAACTTTTACAGCAGAAGATTCTGTGGAAATCTCTTTTCATGGTTCACCACATATCGCCAAGAAAATTCTTGAAGTTTTAATTAAAAACGGAGCAAGAATGGCAAAAGCCGGCGAATTTACGATGCGTGCGTTCATGAACGGAAGAATTGATTTAAGCCAGGCTGAATCGATTGCCGATTTGATTGCTTCAGAAAATGAAGCTTCAAGAAAAGTAGCATTAAATCAGCTAAAAGGTGGAATCACCAACGAAATTTCTTTTCTAAGAACTGATTTATTAAATTTTGTTTCTTTAATCGAATTAGAACTCGATTTTGCCGAAGAAGACGTAGAATTCGCAGACAGAACTGCTCTGAATCAATTGCTTGATAAAATAGAAACTAAATTGAATTCTCTTATTGAAAGTTTTCAATACGGAAATGCCATTAAAAACGGAACTGCCGTTGCGATTATTGGAAAACCAAACGCAGGAAAATCTACCCTTCTAAACACTTTGCTAAAAGAAGAAAGAGCGATTGTAAGCAATATTGCCGGAACGACGAGAGATACCATTGAAGAAATACTTCATATAAAGGGTCATGCATTCAGATTAATTGATACTGCCGGTTTACGTGAAACTGCCGATGAAATCGAAGCAATCGGTGTAAAAAAAGCAAAAGAAAAAGTAGAAAATGCCAACATTCTTGTTTACCTTACAGATGCAGCTACAGAAAACTTTTCAGAAGACATCGAGATGATAAAATCTTTGCAAAGAGATGATTTAAAACTGATTATCTGCGCAACAAAAATAGATGAAGTTTCTCCTGCTCAATATGAATTGGTGGAAAATATTTTCCGAAAAGAAATCTCAAAAGATTTTGATTTCATTACCATTTCAGCTGTTGAAAATCAAAATATGCAAGATTTGAAAGACGAATTATCTTCTTACGTAGAGCATTTAAAATCTGAAGAAAGCAACGTGGTCATCACCAATCAACGTCACTTTGAATCTTTAGGAAAATCTTTGGATGCAGTGAATAAAGTGAAAGAAGCCATTACTTTTCAAATTTCAACAGAGTTGTTGGCTTATGAACTAAGAAATGCTTTAGAACATCTTGGAGAAATTTCAGGTGAAGTGACAAATGATGAGGTATTGGGAAATATATTTTCTAAGTTTTGTATCGGAAAGTAAAGTTATCAAAAAACATCCAAATAAAATACAGTAAAAATCTAATAATCAGTTTATTGTATGGTAATTCAGTTTTCTTTGTTTTGATGTTTTTTGCTACAAAATAAAAAATAATTGCTACATATTTGCGTTTATTTATATATTTGTAGCAAATTAAAGCAAAATGAAAGTCCATATCAGGAAGCGCTTAAATTCAGCGGGAGATAAATATAATTTGGCACTGGAGGTCTATTTAGGATATTCCGTGAACGAAAACGGAAACTCAAAGCCAAAAAGAGTTACTACAAAATTAGAATACTTCCTTTATGTAAATCCTAAAATACCTCAACAAAAAACCCATAATAAAGAGGTCGAGAAAAAAGTAGAAATTATCCGTGCTGAAAAGGAGAAAGAATATCTGAATAATAAATATGGATTCAAATCCGAAACTAAGATAAAAGCTAATTTTATTGATTATTTTGCTAAGCTCACAGAAGAACGTATGGAGAGCGTGGGAAACTATGGAAATTGGGATAGTGTTTTGAAGCATTTAAAAAAATATGCTGGGGAAAATATCTCATTCGAAGATATAGATATTGCCTACTGTGAAGGCTTTAAAAATTACTTGCAAAAAGTTGCTAAAACAAAATCCGGTAAACCTCTATCAGGTAATTCTGTAAGCTCATATTTTACAAAGATGAGAGCAGCACTTAATCAGGCTGTTGATGACGGAATTATTTTAACAAATCCTTCTCATAAAGTTTCAACACCAAAGCCTATTGAAAATGAACGGGAGTTTTTAACTTTAGAAGAAGTACAGGTATTGTTTAAAACGGAGTGTAGATATGATGTTCTGAAAAGAGCATTTTTATTTTCTTGCCTTACCGGTATGCGCTGGTCGGATGTGAATAAGCTTGAATGGAGACAGGTTCAAAAAGAAGGGGATAATTGGAAAGTAAATTTCCATCAGCAGAAAACAAAAGGCTTGCAATATCATTACATAAGTGAACAAGCCAAAGATTTAATGGGCAAGATTAAGGAAGGAGAAGAGAACGTGTTTGTCGGACTCCGTTATTCGGCTTATATGAATATGGCTTTGTTACAATGGTGTTTAAAGGCGGGTATAACTAAGCATATAACTTTTCATTGTGGGCGACATACTTTTGCTACATTGCAATTGTCTTTAGGTACAGATTTATACACAGTTTCAAAATTACTAGGACATAGTGAAATCCGTACAACTCAGGTTTACGCCAAAGTTATTGATAAAAAGAAAATCGAGGCAGTAAATACTATTCCGAAATTTGAAATTTAGAAATATGAACAAGGATACAAAATTAAAACTTGGAACATATTCCAACGACGGTTTAGGTTTGGCGGATATTCAGTTTTCTGATGGACAATTGAAAGCAGCAAACAAAATCATTAATGAAGATTTAGAGAAAATTAAGGTTGATTTCAAAGAGCAGTTATCAAGACTTGATGGTTTTATAAAAAGTAAAATTGGAGCTATTCCTCGAACAGAGGACTTTGTGCTTTGGTTTTTTGATAAAAAGAAATTTAAACAAACAGGAAGTAATTTACCAAAAATTAGTGATGAAGAGATTATTGATTACGCCAAAGATTATGTTGATTATTTGAACAATTATATGCTTTCTTATAGTGAAGATGAGGTATTTCTGAGACTAAATTATGGTTCAAAAAACATGGAAATAATTAAATTATTATATGAAAATTTGAACCCTGAAAAAATTGAAATAGAATTTTCTGACTTTAAAAGGATTTTTTCATCACAAGAAGTAATTAAAAAAATTAGATGGAAAGGAACAGAAGTACAATTCGTAAAGCTCTTTACTCAGATAAAATTTGAAAATTTGAATATATATCCATCGCTGTCAATGTTGTTTCTAAATTGTAAAAATAAGTCTTTTTCTCCTGAACAGCTGTCTGTTTCTAAATCTAAAGAAACAGAGTATAGGGATAAATCTTTTATAGAGAATATTCTAACCAAAGTAAGAGAGATTGAGAAAAGTTAATATAGATATTCTTAACTGTTACTAACTTTTAATTACTGACTTTCATTATACTTTTGTTTTCATAATTTATATAATCAATATGGAAACGCAAAGTATTGAACAAAGATTAGAAAAAATTGAGCAACTCCTTTCTGCCCAATCTTTACAAAATAAGATTGTTCTAAATATAGATGAGGTAGCCCAATTTACAGGGCTTTCTAAACTTTATCTTTATAAGCTAACTTCTAAAAACGAAATTCCACATTCTAAACCTAATGGTAAAAATGTATTTTTCAATAAATCTGAAATTGAAAAGTGGTTATTAAGAAATAGACAAGCTACCAATGAAGAATTGGAAAATGAAGCAATTAATTATTTAGTAAATAAATAATTCTTCAGCATGAAACCTGTCTATACTACCCTACCTGTAGAATTGTGCCGATATGCTTTGATAAATAGAAAAAGTAATCATCTATTAGTTTTTATATATCTCAAACATATTACAAATGGTCACATATCTAATGATACCTCATTATATCAAGAATGGGCTATAGACTTAAGGTTAAATAAGAGAACAATTAGCAATTGTATTAATTGGTTGATTAAAAATAAATGGATAACTGTAAATGGCAAGAAACGATCTCTGAAAATAATCGGTTATGCTAAACTTTTTAAAAAATTAAAATTTCAATCTCTATCAGCGGTACGTTATGAACCAGATAATTTTTTAGACTTCACTGACTTTTGCTGTGCAGCTGTAATTATATACTATATACAAAAGAAACGCTTTATAGATAAAAAAAGACGATCGGGGTCGAAAATGGAAGATTCCAATATGAATCGTAATTCTTATCCAAAAGGATATTCTGAATTGCCTGTAAGTTATTTGGCAAAATGTTTAGGAGTAAGTAATTCAACAGCTAATAATTATAAAAAGCGAGCCGAAAAAGCAGGCTTTATTACTATTAAAAGACAATTCTATACTCTGATTAATAATGATGGCGAGAAGATTACAAGAAACAATTACTATGTTCATCAGTATCAAAATAAAGAAATCGCGGGTAGATATAGACAAGGAAGAAAATATCTTAAAATAGTAGCACCAGATTTAATACAAATTGGATTTTCAACCATGAGAAAACACTTTAAGCTTAAGGAAAAAATCTAAAGGTAATTAATGGGATCATTAATTATTATGAGATATGTAAGCTCTTCGTCAAATATAAGCAATCCAGGCAAAACCGAACTAAAATGCAAAAATCATCAAAATACACTGTTAAACAGAGGATTAATGAAGTGTCCGAGATGCTAATCAAGGCAAAAAGTAGGAATGAGATAATTCATTATAGTTCTGAGAATTGGAATGTAGGAGAAAGACAAATTGATAAATATATTGCTCAAGCTCGAAAATTGATACAATCAGAAATCCAGAAAAATATTGAATACGATTATGCCAAAGCCGTAAGGCGCTATGAGGCGCTTTATCAGTCAGCCATAGACAACAGAGACTATAGACTTGCAAGTTCAATTAATAAAGAAATAGCAAATCTTCAGGGATTGTATAAAATTCAAATAGAACATTCAGGAAACATAGAGTTTATCTGTAATATACCAGACTAATGAAAATCAGAATAAATTTTGCTAAGTATTACGAACCAAAACCGAAACAAATTTTAGCACATAAATGCCGTGCTAAATATCTATTGTTTGGCGGAGCAATGGGGGGTGGAAAAAGTTGGTGGCTTTGTGCAGAAGCTGTAAAAAATGCGATGAAATATGAGAGTAATAGATTGGTTATAGTTAGAAAAGAGCTATCTGTATTAAAACGTACAACACTAGTTACTTTTCTATCTATCTGTCCGAAAGAAATTATTAAAAATTTCAATCAAACCAGTTTGGAAGTGACTTTTGTGAATGGTTCTGTTTTAACTTTTATTGATGCTAATATAGCTAAAGATCCACTTTTGCAGAAAATAAAAGGATTAGAGATAGGCTGGTTCGGGATTGACGAAGCGAATGAGGTAAGTTCTGAGGTTTATAATGTACTCAAAACACGATTACGTTGGATTTTACCCAATTGTGAAAAACCAAGATATGAAGGCAGATTGACATCCAATCCTGAAGCATGTTGGTTAATACCTACTTTTATTCAGTCATCCAATGCCGATGAGGTTTACATACAAAGTTTGACAACGGATAACTATGATGAGGGCAGTGATTACATTAAGAATATAAAAGATGCCTTTAAAGACAGTCCTAATTTACTCAGAAAATATTTATATGCTGATTGGAGCTTAGCCGATACAATTAATCAACTTATTCCAAGCGAAACCATTGTAAAAAGCACTAATTTTATTACTGGCACTGAATTTATATCAATGGGTGTTGATGTTGCTCGTTATGGGGATGACAGGACGGTCTTTACAATTTTGAAAAACGGAAACATAGAATTAATAGAAAGTTATTCGCAAACCTCCATTACCGAAGTAATAACAAGAACAATTCAATTGATTAATGATTATGGAATTGATCCCAATCATGTGGGAGTTGACGGTGTTGGATTAGGTGCTGGGGTGATTGACGGATTAAGGCAACAAGGATATAATATAATTGAAATTTCAGGAGGTGCAAAACCAGAAGAATCTTTTAACAATGAAATTTATAAACCTCATAATCGGCGCTCTCAGATTTATTGGCAACTTCGGGAAGATTTTATAAACGGAAATATCGGAAACCTCAGCAATGAGGGCTTGAAACTTGAATTGCAAGCGGTGAAATATGAGATATATTCTGATAGAACATTGAAAGTTGTCAGTAAGGATGCTATTAAAAAAATATTGGGTAAAAGCCCTGACCTTGCAGATAGCTTAGCTTATGCCAATTGGGTAAGAGAGTATAGAGGAATCCCGAATATTCTTATACTACCTAGTGCTGGATATTAGTTTTAAAGTAACTTTAGAGTTATTCCTGAAATTTCTATATTTGCAATAATAACATCAAAAATAAAACTATACGAATACATACAAGGTGTAAATAACATATAGATATTGCGATTTGCAATTCGTTTTTTCTACTCAAATACTGGTAATATTAAAATAGAACAAAAGCGAATGACTTGCAAAAGCTCCCGGTTGGGTGCTTCTGCTTCATTGCTTTTGTGGGTTATACCAGTGACCTGAGTAGAGAGTGAAGTTAGTAAGCACCTTTCTTAATTTACTATAATTCAAATATTATCTATATGAACCAACAAAACTCAAATTCAGCTCTCAGAACTCAGCGCATTGTCCTAAATGTTTTTAAATGGCTTTTCAGCATGTTTTTTTTGCTGATTGGCTTAGTAATTCTTTTTTACGCCTCATTTTTAGGAGGTCTATTTGTAATTACAGGAGGTATTTTATTAATTCCTCCAATCTCAAATAAATTAAAAGAAAAAGTTTCTATCTGGAGAAAAAGGGTAATCAGGCTAATTTTCACAGTGATTATTTTATTTTCAGGAATGTTAATTTCTAGTACAGGAATGAAATCTCAATCTCTTGAAAATAAAAGGGCAATACAAAAATATGTTGAAGCCAATAAGGACAAACCTTTGTTTGAAAATCTACAGCTACTACAAGAGTGGGAAAATACCTTTGATTTAGAAAATACAGATCAAAAGGACTTAAATTATTCAGACAAAAATTCAACAAAATATCAACCTTTAGATACTTTAAACGATGGCTCTATAAGTTATAGACTATTTCTTAACAACAATAAATATGAATCATTTTCTACGAAACAATATTTAAAACCGATAAAAAATTTCGGACAGTTAAGAAATTATTTTATTGTTTTCACGGTAAATAAAGAAAGTAAAGTAGTAAAGACAGTAGCTATGTTTGAAAATGATAAAAATAATGTTCTGGAAATCTCCGACATGAATTTCGATCTTTCACAATATGCTGATTTGAATCTCATCAAAGCCAGAATGAAGGAGAAGGAAAAAGGGCTAGCTGAGATACAGAAAAAAGAAGAAGAGGAGAAGTACTTACAAGAACTGCAAGAGAAAAAAAAGAATTGGGAAAAAAATTGTATCAGTGGTTGGGATGGTTCGTGTACTAAACTGGTACGTACTATTAAATCTAATTTATTAGATCCTAAAAGCTTTGAACATATTAATACCAGTTTTAAGATGATGAATGACTATGTAACAGTGATTATGCAGTATAGAGCTAAAAATGCTTTTGGGGCTTATAATATTGGAATTGTCAAGGCTAAGGTTAATTATGATTGTGAGGTGTTAGAGATTTCTGAATAATTGTAAGCACATTAGTTGAATGATTTTAATGAGTTGTGATCTGATGTCAAAGTTTTTATTATATTTAGCTAAACTTGTAAACCATGTCAAATATTCCTCTTATAGATCAAACATTTTTTTGTATTGTAAATAGCAATTCAACTGTTCTCGTTAGTATATCATTAAGTTATATATTTAATGGTAAATACCCATTGATTTTTGAATTCAATGATGTAACAACTTCGGACGACGATACAGATTTGAATGAGTTGGACATACATTACATTTCAAGGAATAAAGGGCGGAAATTTAATATAGTATTAAGAAATACTCTAAAACTTCTTGAAGACGTTGAAAATATTCTACTTATAGGTTTAACAGAAGATCAAAAATCTTATTTAAATTTTCCAGAGGATTTTAATATTATTGAAATAAATGAAATAAATGATATAGATTTTCTACTTTCACCCTATACGACCAATACAGAAAAAGTTAAATTCAATGATAAAAATTTATTAAGCAACTATAACTATGCTTTACAAAATAAAGCAATTTTAGAATATGATAGATTTTCAGATAATAACTTTGAAATAAGTGTAGGTTGTTCAAAAAAAGAGCTACTATTTGTTGAGGAAACAGGATTTGTAAACTCTTTAATTGGTATTAATTATGGGATATCAGCAGAGTTTCATGTTATTATATTACCCAAATTAGATTTTAATAAAAAAGAACTTCAAAATTTAATTTTTGATTGGAAACAAGGAAATACTAATGCTTATAATCAATTACATGCAATTGCTTATAAAAATATAGACTACATAAATTTTTCTGAATTTGATTTAGCTGTTTTTTTTACTGAAGGGTATCCTTATTCTTTAATTCTAAATAATATAATACCTATATCACATGTACACTTAAACCTAAGCCCAGACTTTTTAGTTTTTAACAATTTGTATTATGAGAATCATCATAAATTTTGTACATCAGTAATATTCTCGCCCCAATATTTTAAAGATGACGAAGAAGAGGTCAACGTGCTGGTGAAAAAATTTGAAGAAGAAAATTATTTTCAATTTAATCTAATTGGTGAAAATGCTACAGCATCTAATATTGATTACACTGTTCAAACATTTCCATTCAATATTTTACATTTTTGCAGTCACGGAGGAGAAGTTAAAGGATATCATTGTAAAGGTAAATTTATAGATCGCTTTGGCGATGAGCATGAAATAGAATATTATGAAGTTCCCAGTATAATGCCAGGAAAAGAAGAATTGATAAAAGTTATTATTAAAAATATTTTTTTAAAATTTGATGGTTTACTGTGGAAGAGTAAAGAATTAAAAGCACTAAATTATGCTCATGAAGTTTTTGTTGATATGATGAACTATGTAAATGATCTGGAAAAAAAGGCTCAAAGAGATCCTATAGACTCTGTTCCTAATTCTTCAGCAATTTCATGTAAATATTTTAATTATCAAGCAATATTTGATATAATGGCTAATTTTCATTCACCAATGCTAGTTTTTAATAATACTTGTTGGTCTAATACTAACATTAAAGATAGCTTTATTGATTGTGGAACGAGAAATTACATTGGAACACTATGGGAAATAAATACTGATTATGCTAAAAATTTTTCTGAAAACTTTTACTCCAATATAATTGATGATGAAATGACTCTTTTAGAATCTTTTCATAGTAACATTAATGTTGGCTGTGAAGATAAAGACTTAGATATTTACATATTTTGGGGATTAAATATTAGTAAATTTCAAAAGAATACAGAAAGTGATGGTAGAAACCGAATTCAAGCTAGATTATGGCATTTTATAAATGTTTATTCTAAAGCGATAATGAATACAACAAATAAAGAGACTAAAGCTTCTATAAAAAGTATGATTAAATATATGCTTAGAGAGTATAGCGAATTTTTAAAATAAATTGTACTATAATTTTTAACAATAAATTCAATAGTTGTTGTTTTTTATTTTTAAATTACCTTAGCATGTTAATTTATATATAAATCTTTTTTTAGAAAAAAAGATTTATTCATATAGCTTAAAATCAATGGCAATAAAAAAATCAGAGTTATACAGCTCTCTATGGAAAAGTTGTGATGAATTAAGAGGAGGCATGGATGCCTCTCAATATAAAGACTACGTACTTACACTTTTATTTGTGAAGTACATATCGGATAAATATAAAGGAAAGAAATTTTCAGCGATAAAAGTTCCAGAAGGATCTTCTTTTGATGATATGGTAGCTTTGGTTGGAACATCAAATATTGGAGATGATATTAATAAAAAAATTCTTTATCCAATTAAAGAAGCCAACGGATTAAATGACTTTCCGGATTTTAATGATGAAGGGAAATTGGGGAAAGGAAAAGATTTAATTGATACTGTTGGCAATCTTATTCTCATTTTTAATTCTCCTGATTTAGATTTCTCTGGCAATAAAGCAAATGATGATGACTTGTTAGGAGATGCTTATGAATATTTAATGCGCCATTTTGCTACTGAATCAGGCAAATCTAAAGGACAGTTTTATACTCCAGCAGAAGTAAGTCGTATTTTAGCAAAAATCATAGGTATAAATAGTAGTAACTCTACTGCACAGACAACAGCTTATGATCCAACGTGCGGATCAGGTTCTTTATTGCTGAAAGTAGCAGAAGAAGCGGAAAAAAACATTACACTTTACGGACAGGAAAAAGAAATTGCAACAGCCAATCTTGCTCGTATGAATATGATTCTACACGGTAATCCTTCAGCGGAAATTGCCGCAGACAATACACTTTCAAGACCTAAGTGGAAAAATGAAGAAGAAACGGGTCTTAGAACTTATGATTATATTGTGGCAAACCCTCCATTTTCATTAAAAAATTGGAGTAATGGTATTAGCATAAGCAATGATGAATATGGTCGTTTTAACTTGGGAATTCCTCCGGATAAGAATGGTGACTATGCCTTTTTATTACATATTATAAAATCAATGCGTTCAGCAGGAAAAGCAGCGGTCGTATTACCTCATGGTGTATTGTTTAGAGGAAATTCTGAAGGTGAAATTAGAAAAAACATTATTAAAAAAGGTTATATAAAAGGAATTATAGGATTGCCTCCTAATTTGTTTTATGGAACTGGTATACCTGCTTGTATCATTGTTTTAGACAAAGAAGATGCTGATAAACGTAAAGGTATCTTTATGTTGGATGCTAGTAAAGATTTTGTGAAAGATGGTAATAAAAACCGATTGCAAGAAAAAGATATTCGTAAAATAACAGAGATATTTAATAATTTCATTGAGATTCCAAAATATAGTAGAATAATATCACTAGACGAAATTGCCAATGATAAAAATGACTATAATCTTAATATTCCACGATATATAGACTCACAACAAGAGGGAGATATTCAAGATATTGATGCTCATTTATTCGGAGGTATTCCTGAAAGGGATGTGAAATCGTTAGAGAAATATTGGAATATTTTTCCAGATTTAAAAAACAGTCTTTTTGAGGTACAAAGAGTTGGCTACTATAATTTAAAAGTATCTAATGATGAGGTGAAAAATACGATATTTAATCATCCTCAGTTTTTAACTTATAGAAATCAATTACAAAAAACGTTTGATAATTGGATAAAAGACAAAAAAAGTTATTTTGAACAATTAGACAAAGGTATACATCCGAAAAAAGAGATAATTGACTTAGGAGATTCTATTCTAAAAACCTTTAAGAAAGATGCATTAATTGACCCCTACAATATGTATCAGTATTTAATGCTTTATTGGGAAGAAGTTATGCAGGATGACTTTTATACTATTGCTATTGATGGCTGGGAAGCTGGGACAGAATGGGAAAGGGAAATTATTAAAGGAAAAAAAGGGAAAGATGGAAAAATTGCAAAGGATAAAGCTATAGATGGGTTGGAAGGTATCATAGGACGGATAGTAACACCAGAGTTATTGATTCAGGAATTTTTTGCTAAAGAATGGGAAGCTGTTATTGATTTTGAAGAACAAATTGAAAGTGCTAAAGCAGAATTAGAGGAAATAAAAGAGGAAACGGAAGTAGAAAATGGAATTTTCAGTGATTTGGAAAAGGTGAACCTTAATTCTGTAAAAGGACTTTTGAAACAGAGAAAAAGTGAGAAAGCTCCGAAAGAAGAAATAGATGTTATTGAAAATTATATTAATCTTAATGAAGCTATATCAAGTTTTACAAAGCTAATTAAAATACAGAAAGAAACCATTGAAAAATTAATAATAGAAGTTTATCCAAAATTGTCAGAAAACGAAATTAAAGATCTGGTTATTAATAAAAAATGGGTAAACCATTTAGGAAACTGTCTTCATGAAGAAAAAGAGCGTATAAGTCAGATACTTAGTCAACGAATTGTGGAGTTGGTAGAACGTTATAAAGTTACTTTACCTGAAGTAGAAATAACATTCAATAAATACGAAGCTAAAGTAAAGCTACATTTAGAGGAAATGGGATGGAAATGGTAAAAACAAAGTTTATACGTACAGATATAGGTCTTATTCCTGAAGATTGGACGATTGAAACCTTTGGAGATTGTCTTGAGGGTTTTTCTAGTGGTATGACACCATATAGAGGTATTAAAGAGTATTATAAAGGAAATTTCCCATGGATAACAAGTGGAGAATTAAATTATAATATCATTGAAAATACTTTTGAAAAAATAACGCCAAAAGCAATCCAAAATACTAACCTTAAAGTAATTCCTAAAGGAACATTTTTAATGGCAATAACAGGATTGGAGGCAGAGGGAACCCGTGGTAGTTGTGCAATAACAGGTATAGATGCAACAACAAATCAGTCCTGTATGGCTTTATATCCTCATAAGGAAAAATTATCAACTCAATATCTTTTTCATTATTACGTTAGATTTGGGAAAGAATTAGCATTAAGATATTGTCAGGGAACAAAACAACAAAGTTATAATGCGGTAATAGCGAAAAAACTACCAATTGCATATCCTAAAAGTTTGAAGGAACAGCAAAATATTTCAAAAGTATTAAGTGATACGGATAAATGGATAGAAAGTTTAGAAAAACTCATTGCGAAAAAACAACTCATTAAAAAAGGAGCAATGCAAAAATTGCTTACACCTAAAGATGATTGGGAAGTAAAGAAGTTAGGAGAGATTTGTGAGATAATTATGGGGCAATCTCCACTATCTAAATTTTATAATCAAAAAGGAATTGGATTACCTCTAATTCAAGGTAATGCTGATATAGAACATCGTAGAACTATAGTAAGAAATTTCACATCTCAAATAACGAAGAAAGGAAATACTGGGGATATAATAATGTCTGTAAGAGCACCTGTAGGTGAAATTGCAAAAGCAACATTTGATTGTTGTTTAGGTAGGGGGGTATGCGCTTTGAGATATAGTAATGATTTCTTATATCATTATTTGGTTTTTGCTGAAAATAAATGGCATACATTCTCTACTGGTTCTACATTTGACAGTGTAAACTCAAATCAAATAATAGATTTTGAAATTAACATTCCAAAATCGCTCAGTGAACAAACCCATATTGCGACCATTTTATCCGATATGGATGACGAAATAAAAGTTTTAGAACAAAAACTTACCAAAGCCAAACAAATTAAACAAGGCTTAATGCAGGAGTTGTTGACAGGAAGGATTAGATTAGTATAATAAAAATAGGAAAATACAGATGAAAGAATATTTACTATGCAATCCCCAAGTATTTGTTACCTTTATTATTGGAGTTTTTACACTGTTTATCACTTGGTGGTTTAATCGAAATAATCTTAAAATTACTAATCAAAAAATGGAGAAAGAACTCTTTAAAGAGTTTAATGAAAGGTATGATAAATTAAATGATGACCTTAGTAAACTTGATACTGTTGGAAATTTGAGTCAATTAAAAGAGATTAAATCTAATAGCGATGTTAATAAAACAATGTATAATGTTTTAATGGATTATTTCAATCTTTGTTCAGAGCAGTATTATTGGTATAAAAGAAACAGAATTTCTCAGGAGATTTGGGATAGTTGGTATTCAGGAATGATGTTCTATTATAATTCGTTTCCAATTGTTAAAGAAGTTTGGTTAAATGAAATTAGGGATGGTGGATATAAATCTTACTATTTGAAAGAGAAAGATGAACTATTTAAATAAATAATAAAATTCCAATACCTAAAAAAAACTAAACATGAATGAGAATCTTAAAAAGATTGAAGAATTATTAGATTTCAATTTTAAAATGGATGCTTATCAAAGAGGTTATAGATGGGATACAGCTCAAGTCTATAGCCTTTTAACTGATATTTATGAATTTACACCACAATTTCAATCTTTTTACTGTTTACAGCCTTTGGTTGTTAGAAAAATTAATGATAATACTTATGAATTAATTGATGGTCAGCAAAGAGCAACTACAATTTCTTTAATTCTTATGTTCTTTAAATCTAAAAGCTATCAACTTTTATATACGACCAGAAATACTGACGACGATGGAGTAAATGCTTTTATTTCAGGTATTCCTCAATTGTCTTTTCCTGATTTTATATTCCAAAAAGAAATTGATAATTTTGATATAATAGATAGCTTAATATCCCAACATTGGAAAGAAGAAATAATTATAAATAAACCAGAAATTAATAATGTTGACAATTTCTATTTTTATAAAAACTATGCCGTTGTTCAGAACTGGTTCAATAAGCTCGATGAGGAAGATATTGAGATGTTCAAACGTAAATTGCTTACAAATACAAAAGTAATTTGGTATGTAGAAAAAGAAGATTCCAATGATAAAAAAATAATAGAAAAATTCATCAATTTTAATGAAGGAAAAATAGAACTAGAGCAAGCAGAGTTAATTAAGGCTCTGTTTGTTTTGGATATTGCTAAAACACCTAATGCTGTTCAAAGACAATATGAGGAAAATCAATTTGCTGATGATTGGAATCTAATTGAGCATCAAATGGGAGACCATAAATTTTGGCAATTTATTACCAGTAATAAAAATGATGAGAATATAGCCAACAAAATTAATTTGCTCTTTCAACTGCATAACGGCTTTGGGAAAAGTGAAGATAAGTTTTACAATTATAGAAAATTTGAAAATTCTTTTAAGAACTCGGAAGAAGAAAATAAGCCGAACTGGAGTAAAATTACCCAACTGTACAATGGTTTAGAAGAATGGTTTTTTGACCGTACTTCCTATCATTTGATAGGTGCCATTATCCATCTTACGAGCTTTAATATTTCCATAGTTCTGGAAAAAGCTCAAGAATCAAGTACCAAAGCAAAATTCAGAAATGAATTGCGAAAATTATTGGGTAATGAATTTCTCACCGAAAAATTTAATCTTGAATTAATTAAGTATAATGATATCACTGTTTTCAAGATGCTTTTTTTATTCAATATTGCACTTACTGAGATTGATGATATTGAAACTTTTTTTCCATTTTACAGATTCTACGAAACTAAAAACTGGAATATAGAACATATTCTTGCAAAAAATGATGATGGTTTGGATACTATTGAAGAATTCAAAAGTTTTCATCGAGAAATCGATTCATTGATTAAAGCATCTACAAATGAAGATATAACTCTCGAAAATAAAAATATTATTAAGGTATTACTTGATGAATTACTACAATTGATTTCTGAAAGCAAAAAGGGGGGTATTAAAAAAAAAACAAAGGAAATAAATGATAAAGTTGCGGAGTTTTTTAGTGTTGATGACTTTAATAATTTATGCCTTTTAGACCAATCTACTAATATAAAAGTGGGTAAAAAGCCTTTTAGAAGAAAAAGGAATATTATTCTAAGATTAGATGATGAAATTGAAATAAAACCAGATACATATATACCAATAGGAACGGAATATGTATTTTCAAAGAAATCTACAAAATCCGAATCTTATCAAATTGATTATTGGAGCTTAACAGATAGAGAATCCTATCTCAAGTTTGTACAAAATACAATTTCTAAATTTCTTACACCTGAGCAAGATGAGAGAAACTAAATCTTTTCATGAAATTATTGACGAGCATATTATTGAAGTTCCAATAATACAAAGAGAATATGCGCAAGGAAGAACTACAAAAAAAGTAAATTCTATTAGAAAACGATTTGTAACTGACCTTGTGGAAGCAATTACTGAAGATAAAGAAGTTCATTTAGGTTTTGTCTATGGTAAAATAGAAGGAAAGGAAAGTGCCAGACGTAAAGTATTAAATCGAGAAGCGGTCAATTCTATTTTGGAAGCTGTTAAATTTTATGCAAATAATTTAGAGTTAAAAATCAAAGCTGAGGTCGAAGAAACTGAATCCGAGAAAACTGATCAAGGAATTCTAAAATTTATTCCTTTAGATGGACAACAAAGGCTTACAACATTGTATGTCCTTTGTTGGTATTTGTATTATAAAGGTGCAGAATCAAATAATTTAAGATGGTTAAACCACTTTAAATATAGCAATAGAAAATCTGCATTAGCTTTTTGTAATGAGCTAAAAGATACTGAGAATATTAAAGAACTTAGAAAAAAACAAAAGAAAAATACAGAAACAAGTATTAAAGAATTAATTTCTAACTCAAGTTTCTTTCTTAAAAAATGGAATAAGGATGCAACTGTAAGCGGAATTTTGGAGATGCTCTTTTCTATTGAAAAAGAATTTAAATCTGATTTTGATTTTAACAATATTTCTATTGAAAACCTTCCTTTCAAATTTGATTTTATGGATTTAGATTCTTTAAATCAAACTGATGAATTGTACGTGAAGATGAATTCTCGTGGAAAACAATTATCAGATTATGAGCATTTCAAATCTTGGTTACAGGAAAAATATAAAGATAATACAGACCAAGAACAACAAGAATGGCTTCAGTTTTTTTGGAAAAAACTAGATACAGATTGGTTAAATTATTTTTGGAGAAATATAGATGTTGATTTCAATGCTTTAGACAATTTCTATTATAACTATATCAAAAATTTGGCATTGATGTATTGTTTAGCAAGCAACAATGAGGTTCCTTTCGAAAAGGTTAAAGATTTATATGGACAAATTAGAAATACGGAAATATATGATAGTAAAAAAATAACATACATTCCTTTGGAAAATTATCTTATCAAGTGGAGAAAAGACGAAGATGAAAAGTCATTTTTTATTTTCAACATCGATGTACTTAAGTTCATAGAGAGGACTTTCGAATCGCTCATATATTTAGAAGAGAAAGAAAATTTTGATAAATTAAATCTTGAAAAAATAATTTGTAAACCTTTTGTAGAAAATCAAATAACAGACTTTTTCTTAAAATCAAATTTGTTTACTCCATCTTTATGGAATACAGTTTTTTATTATTCATTTTTAGTTTTCATCAACGATAGAGAAAATATACAATATTCAATCGAAAGCTTGAAAGTATGGTTACGTTATACAAGGAATACTATATACAATACTTATATTCAAAGTCCAGAAAATTTTAATAGTGCTCTAAAGCAAATTAACAATCTTGAAGTGTATAAATTTAATATTGGCGAAGCTATACTAGACAATAATGTTGGAAATGTTTTCTTTGAAAACACACAATTTGATGAAGAAAAAATAAAATTAAATTTATTACAAGAAGATAAATGGGAAGAACCAATTTTCGGAATAGAAAACCACCCTTATCTTTTTGGACAAATAAACTTTATCTTAGATTTTTCAAAAGATGGATCAGGTAACTATGATTTAGAAGATTTCAAAAAATATTGTAATGCGGTTTCAAAATTATATGGAGAAGAAATTAGGGTAAATTCCGAAAAAGTTTTAGAACGTTTTCTTTTATGTCAAGATGATTATTTGCCAGAATATAAGTCAAACCATATTTTTTGTATTGGTTCTTTAGGAGGTTTAAGAACAAAAAATGAAAATTGGAGATTGTTTTTTAAAGGCAATAAAATCAATATTTTAAAAGATTCAATCGATAAATTAGAAGATAAAAAAATAACACCGGAATTATTATCTGATTATATTAAAAATTATCTAAAAACAAAAAATTTAAAACAATCGGATTGGAAATACTTGTTTCTTAAATATGCGCAAGCAATTAATTATTGCAAAGAAAGTGCTATAAGATGGAACTCATCCAACGATATCCGTTTATTAAAAGGGTTTCCTATTACCGCTTATCATAGCGAATTGAGAACCTATTGTTTTTTCTTGGATAATAGAAATAAAAATTCCACAGATGAAAACAGGATAGCTCCAGAGAAGTTTTTCCCATTCTTGAAATTTTGGTATTTTGAAGACAAGAATACAGCAGGTCATGCAGGATGTTATTTAGAAGGATTTAACATCCAAGAAAAAGAGTATAAATTGGAAATAAGATATTCTAAAGAAGAGGATGAATATCAATTATGTTTTTATCACAAAGTAGATGAAATAGAAAGTCGAAAAACGGATATTAATTTGGAGAAACTTGGATTTGTATTAGATGAAAAAGATGGGCAATATTTAAAAATTGTTCCGTATAAAAAATTAGAAAATGAATTAAAAAAGTTATGTACAGAGCTTAAAACTTTAAACCATGATTAATCCAATAGAACGAATTACCCAAAATCGAATTGTACAGCTTTTTAAAGAGTTAGGATATACCTATTATGGTAACTGGGAAGAGCGAGAGCAAAATAACAATATCGAAGAAACATATCTGAAATCTTTTTTGCTAAAACAAGGATATTCTGAATCTTTGGTTAAAAAAGCAGTTCAAGAAACGCTTCAATTGGCTCAAACCAACGCTGGAAACATTTACGAACGTAATAAGAACTTTTATTCATTGCTTCGTTATGGTGTAAAAGCTAAAGAAAATATAGGAGAGCATAATCAAACCATTAATTTAATAGATTGGGAGAAATGGGATAATAATGATTTTGGAATTGCAGAAGAAGTCACACTTAGAGGCAATAAAGTTCGTAGACCTGATATAGTATTATATGTAAATGGAATAGCATTAGGTGTTTTAGAATTAAAACGTGGAATAGTTGATATTTCAGAAAGTATCCGGCAGAATATTTCTAATCAAAAGGAGAAGTTTAATGAAAATTTTTTTACCACTATTCAATTTATACTTGCTGGCAACAATACACAAGGATTAAAATATGGTACTATCGAAACTTCTGAAAAATATTATTTGTCTTGGAAAGAAGATGAAGAAGACAATGAAGGATATAAGTTAGATAAGTATCTTAAAAAATTGTGTAACAAAGAACGTTTTTTAGATATTATCTATAACACGGTGATATTTGATGCAGGAGTGAAAAAATTACCTCGTCCACATCAGTATTTTGCGTTGAAGGAATCTCAACAATTTCTACTCCAAAATGAAGGAGGAATTATTTGGCATACACAGGGTTCGGGTAAAAGTATTTTAATGATAATTCTAGCAAAATGGATCTTGGAGAATATTACTAATTCCCGTGTAGTATTATTGACAGATCGAACAGAGCTGGATAAACAAATTGGTGATAATTTCGAGAATATGGGTGAACAGGTTGCCCGTACTCGTTCAGGAAATGAATTAATGCAATTTTTAACACAACCTAAACCTCGTTTAATTGCTTCCCTTATTCATAAGTTTGGTAATAAAGGTGAGACAGACTATAAAACATTTATAGCGGAAATTAATAACAATCCGTTACCAGTACAAGGTAATGTTTTTGTATTTGTAGATGAATGTCACCGTACCCAGAGTGGTAAATTAAATGAGACGATGAAAGTAATTCTGCAAGAAGCTACATTTATTGGGTTTACAGGTACTCCACTGTTGAAAAAAGATAAACAAACCACTATGGATATTTTCGGAAGATATATTCATACCTATAAATTTAATGAAGCAGTTTATGATGGAGTTGTAAAAGACTTGGTTTATGAAGGAAGGGATATAGAGCAAAATCTTTCTTCGCAGGAAAAAGTGGATGCATGGTTTGAAGCTAAAACAAAAGGTTTGAATGATTTTCAAAAATCAGAATTAAAAAAACGATGGGGAACGATGCAAAATGTATTAAGTTCTCGTTCACGAATGGATAAAATTGTTTCGGATATTTTATTTGATTTTAGTGTAAAGGCACGGTTGGCTTCTGAAAAAGGAAATGCAATTTTAGTCGCTTCCAGTATATATGAAGCTTGCAAATATTATGAACTGTTTCAAAATACTCCTTTCAAAAGTAAAAGCGCAATAATAACCTCTTATAATCCACAGACCAAAGATATCACAACTGAAGATACAGGTGAATATACAGAAACCGATAAAGAATACATTTATAAGGTTTACGAAAGATTATTAGCTGATGTTGTTCCATTATTAGGTAAAACCAAAACAGAGACTTACGAAGATAGTAATAAAGATTTATTCATAAAACAGCCAGCAAGGATGAAGCTATTAATAGTAGTTTCTAAATTATTGACAGGTTTTGATGCTCCTCCATGTTCATATATTTACATAGATAAAAAAATGCAGGATCACACTTTATTTCAAGCAATTTGTAGAACCAACCGTTTAGATACTGATGACAAAGATTTTGGATATATCATAGACTATATGGAGTTATTTGGAAAAGTAACAGACGCTATTGATGTATATACTTCCGAGTTAGATATAGAAAGTTTTACTAAAGAAGAAGTTGATATTCAGCTAAAAGATCGTCTAAATATGGCGCGTGAACGTATTGAAAATACATTAGAAGAATTAGAAGTTCTCTGTGAACCTGTTGAAATTCCTAAAACAGATTTAGAGTATATCCATTACTTCTGTGGAAACACAGAAATTCCAGCAGACCTGAAAGCCAATGAGTATAAAAGAGTTGCTTTGTACAAAGCTATCGTTTCTTACTTAAGAGCGTATACTAATATAAAAGCAGAATTAGAATTAGCGGGCTATACAGAAAACGAGATACTTCATTTTGAGGAACGACTGGATTTCTATTTAAAACTAAGAGAAATTATTCGCATAGCAAGTGGAGAAACCTTAGATTTAAAAGCTTACGAAGCAGATATGCGACATTTAATAGACAATTACATTCAGGCAAGCGAATCACAAGTAATTTCTCCATTTGAAGATATTTCCTTGTTAGATTTAATGGAATCAGATATTTTCAATACAATTGAGATGTTGCCTGAAAGTATTCGTAGTAGTCCAGAAGCGGTTGCTGAGGTTATAGAAAATAGTATAAGCTCAAAAATCGTTGAAAAACATCTTTTAGATCCTAAATATTTTGAAAAAATGTCTCATTTACTTTCTGCATTGATTGAACAGAGAAAGAAAGGAGTATTACAATATCGAGAATATCTTGAAAAGGCATCCGATTTAATTAAAAAGGTAAAAAAGGGAAAAAATGACAATATTCCTTTATCTATTAAAACTATAGGAATGGGAGCTATTTATAATTATTTAGATAAAAATGAAGAATTAACAATAACCTGTGAGCTAGCTATTCAGAAATCTAAGAAAGAAGGTTTCAGAGAGAATATTCAAAAACAAAATGAGATCAAGGAAGCTATTTATGAAGTTTTAAATGATGAAGAAAAAACAATAGAAATATATACAATTGTTGAAAATAATAAACTTGATTATTAAATGTCAGACGTACTAAAATTTAACGATATTGAAGTTGAGCTTTCTTTTAAAAACATAAAGAATATTCATTTGAGAGTACACCCTCCCTATGGAAAAGTTACTTTGTCTTCTCCTGAGAATATTAGTATAGAACATTTAAGAGTTTATATTAGTACAAAGTTAGGTTGGATACGTCGAGAGAAGAAAAAAATAACATCTCAAAAAAGAGAACCTGAATATCTTTATATAAACGACGAAAGTCATTATTTTTTTGGAAAACGGTATTTATTAAAAATAATAGAATCTAATAAAAAATCTGAAGTTGTTCTTCTCCACAGTAAAATTGAAGTTACTGTACCAGAAGGAAGTGATAGAGAATTTATTAAAGAAAAGTTATGTCAATGGTATAGAAAGCAATTACGCCAATTCTTATTTGATAAAATAGAATTTTATAAGGTGAAAATGAATGTTTGCCCTAAAGGTTTTGGAATCAGAAGAGTAAAAACAAAATGGGGAAGTTGTAATGATACAGCTAAAACATTATGGTTTAATATTGAACTAGCTAAAAAGCCTAAAGATTGTATTGAGTATATTGTTGTTCATGAATTAGTCCATTTAAAAGAACGTAATCATAATAAGAATTTTATAATATTAATGAATAAATATTTTCCTAATTGGCAACTAAGAAAAAAAGAATTAAATGAGCTTCCTACATAATATTGTTTGATAAGATGTGATTTTGACTTTCTTTAACCTATAATATTCCTTCATTTATTGATGTTTTGCTACATATTTGCTACTATGTTTTTGTAAACCATTATTAATACAATCTTTTACACTTTCTGTATCGGAAAGTAAAAAATATTTTCAACAAAAAAACCGAACTTTTAATATCAAACCAGATCATAATACGATCTGGTTTATTTTTTAACTTTTTATTCTAATCATAAAAATATAAAAACCTGTTCATGTTGTTTTTATCATGGACATACTTAAAAAAATTATGGTTTCCCATAATGGTGAGCTAAAAATTTTTCTTATCATTGTGTTTAGAACCAATTTTCAATAAAAACTAAATTTTATAGTTTTAATAAAGACATTAAAACTTATAAAATAATCATAACCAAGAAACTTCAATTATTAATGGACATATCAGTAAATTATTTCGACAAACTAATTAATGCAAATGAATTTTATTTTCAAAAAGGATCAGATGCTTTACAAAAATGGCTTGATATTCATTTGTCAGAATCTGGGAAAAATGAATTGCATGAACTTTTAAATGATTATGAATCATTTAAAAAATTAAGTCCAGACAATCAATTTTTTTCCATAAGAGAATTATTTTTCGAAATAATATCTTATTGTGATATACACGCAAGGGATAAGAAAATTTATAATCAATATGAAGACAAAAGAGTATTAGCAAAAGCAGGTGTAAGAATGAAACCCTGGGTGATTAATACTTTTAATTACAAATACAAGCCTTTAGAAGTAAATGTAACCGTAAAGAATGCATTGGATATGCTGAAAGATCCAGTGAATAACATTAATTCTATTGCAATAAGCCACAGACAACTCATATCAAGTCATTACCTTAAACATAATTATAATTCAGATGCTTTTGTTAGTGAATTAAAAGAAAAATTTTCAGATTTAGAAACTACAAAAAACGTTCAAAATCAAACACTTTTAATATCAGCTCATATATATGCTAAAAAGAAAAATTGGGATAAAAAACAAATGAATTTTAAAACTTTCATACATAATCTTAAAGAATACATACAAGAAAATCAATTAGATTATGACTTTGGAAAATTTAATGGACCACAAAAATACATATGGATATTTGATAAAGAACATTACTTTAATAAAGATGAAGCTCATTATGAAATAATAATTGAAAATGATACTATTTCTATTGATCTACATTTTGAGAAAGGTAAAAAAAATGCCGATTTAATGGGACGTTTACTAGGCGAACTTCCAGACTTTTTAGAATGGAAAAAATGGCAAAAGGGAAATTCAGTGTCTCATATTAAAAAGTTTAAAGTTACAGATGAAAATTTAATTGATGATGTTATCGCTTGTCTGGATGAACTTTATGATGCTACATCTGAAAAATTGATTAATACAATAAAGAGTTTGAACCCTAATTTAAGAAGTTTAGAATCAATTGAAAATATCAAAATAGAGTATCCTCTTAATCAAATTCTATATGGACCCCCAGGAACAGGAAAAACATATCATACTATAAACAAGGCATTAGCGATCATAGAAAATAAAACTGTTGACGAGTTGGTAAAAGAAAAGCGCAAAGACTTAAAAGAACGTTTTAATAGTTATTTAAATTCAGGGCAAATAGTTTTTACAACTTTTCATCAAAGTATGTGTTATGAAGATTTTATTGAAGGGATAAAGCCAATAAAGCCAAAGAAAGACGATAGTTTCGTAAAATACGATATTCACGATGGTATTTTTAAAAAACTGTGCTTATCAAGTGTTCAGTTTAAGTTTAAACCCGGAGATAAAATTGGAGAATATGAAATAACTAAAGTTGGTTCAGAAATATTATATCTTTTAAAACCACAAGCTAAAACTATTGTGCCTTTACCTATATACTTAATTAATGAACTTTATACTTTGGTAAAAGAAAATAAAGTAACCTTAAAAGAGATAAAGGATAAACAAGCAGCAGATAAAATGTCTACAGATACTGAAAAATATATTATTAATGGATACCCAAATATTTTTCCATTATTGATAGAAAAGATGATTAATGAAAATAGTCAATCAAATAATCATGTTCTTATTATTGATGAAATCAACCGAGGAAATGTATCTCAAATCTTTGGTGAATTGATAACTCTTATTGAGGAAGACAAGCGCTTAGGTAATGATGAATCTTTGGAAATCACCTTACCATATAGTAAAGAAAAATTTGGAGTTCCGTCAAACCTTCATATTATAGGAACAATGAATACTGCCGATCGTAGTGTAGAAGCTCTTGATACAGCTTTGAGAAGAAGATTTTGTTTTGAGGAAATGCCGCCAAAATATGAAGAGTTAAAAGAATTGGAATATGACATTCATGGCTTTTCAGCCTATAAAATTTTAAAAACCATTAACCAAAGAATCGAAAAACTAATTGATAAAGACCACGCAATCGGTCATGCTTATTTTGTCGGAAAAAATAACGAAACCATTGTTGAATCTTTTTATAAAAATATAATCCCTTTGTTGCAGGAATATTTCTTTGGGGACTATGGAAAAATGGGATTAGTTTTAGGAAAAGGATTTGTGAAAGAAAAAGAAAATAAAACTTCTGTTTTTGCAGATTTTGATTACAGTTCTGAGAATTATGATGAAAGAGAAATCTATGAAATTATAGATTATCGAAATAACAATACTCATCAAATAAAAATAAAAGGAAAAGAGGTTGAAATGGATTTTAGAAAAGCAATTCAAGTATTAATGAATGAATCTGTAGAATGAGTTCACTCAATCATATCATCGTTTTTGAACATCAAAAATATACCTTCGATCTTAAAAATAAGAAAGAAAAGGAAATCCATGAAGCATTAGAAAAGTATCATGGAAGTTATACTCCATTCTTTAAATTAATAAGAAATGGAGTGCAGTTTAACCAGCATGTTGGGGTTTTAAAAGTAGGAAATACTACTATTGAAATCTTACCCAAAGCTGATACAAAAGGAGAAGAAGTGTGGAGACCTTTGTTGATTGATATGATTAAAACAATTTGGGGGTTTAATGTTAAAACTTCAGGAAATGCAAATTTAAAATTGAAAAGCAATTCGATTTTGGATTTGTATTTTGAACTTTTTGTAAATGAGCTTGAGTTTTTGCTTCATCATGGATTGATTAAAAAATACAATAAAAAAGAAGGAAATTTATATGCTCTTAAAGGTGCTTTGCAGTTTTCTAAACAGATTTCTCAAAATTTAACACACCAGGAAAGGTTCTATGTAAAATATTCGAACTATGATGTAAATCACAAATTGCATTGTATTTTATATAAAGCATTAAAGATGATCTATCAGATTAATAATAAGGTTGATCTAAAAAGCAGAATAGGAAATTTACTATTAAATTTCCCTGAAATGAACGATATTAAAATTACAGAATCTATTTTTGATAAAATTATATACGATCGAAAAAATCAACATTACGAAAAAGCTCTTCAGATTGCAAAGTTGTTATTACTAAATTATCATCCGGATATTTCTAAAGGAAAAGATAATGTATTGGCATTAATGTTTGATATGAATATACTCTGGGAGCAATTTGTATATATAATTTTAAAACGTGATTTAAAAGATTTGGGAGTACATGTAAAAGCTCAGGTTTCCAAAAAATTCTGGCAATCGGAATCTGGAACAAAGAGCAGAATGAAACCAGATATTATTTTAGAAAAAGATAATACTAGTATAGTTTTAGATACAAAATGGAAAAATTTGTACGGAGATAAACCTTCTCCCGAAGATCTTCGTCAAATGTATGCTTATCATCAATATTATAAGGCAACAAAAACGGTTTTAGTATATCCTGGTGAAGAAGAAAAATTGATTAGTGGAAATTATTTTAAAATAGGAGATGACGATTCTTTATCTGAGCATATTTGCAGCATTGCTTTCATAAAAACGCATGAAAATATCAAAGAATGGCGGAAAAACATCAACAGTTTTGTAAAAAGAAATTTATTGAATATATCCTTTGAGCAATAATTAAAATAAAATTCCTTTAAATATTGGTAAAGGAATTTTATTTTTCAACAAATCAACAACAATCGATATTCCCCATCATTTTCCACAGGAGCTCTGTGAACACAAGGCAAAACCTCTTGTGAAGGATGATCTACCGCCAATCGCCAAAGATTTCCTATTCCTAAATTTGTTGGAACTGCATCAGGTTTTGTCTCATAATGAAGATCGAAAAAGTTTTCTTTAAAAAAATCTTCTAATTCCTCTTCTGAGCCATCGTGTAGCTCTTTAAGCTTTTCTCGGATTTCTGGTATCAGAATTTTTTGTTCAACCTGATCATTAGAAATAATGTCACTTGAAGCTCCATAATAAGTACATAAAAAAGTATCGGTACCAATTGGTGAACGATCTACATGAAAAGAATATACATCTGTCGAAATAAAATCAAACTCATCATCTCGTTCGTAGTTTTTAAGTAAATTGAGCGAAGGCGATGTTCCGAAATCTGTTAATAATTGTAAGTCATTTAAGATGATATCTCTTGCTAAAATACCTTTTTCTGATAGTTCTAAAGCCAAAAGATCTTCAATAGAAACTTCTGTAATGTTCTCTTTTAACTGTAACTTAGAGACAATTTCTTCAAAATCTCCATATAAATTTCGGTTCCAACAGATTGCATTCATCGTTCCTTTGAATTTGGTGTTTATTAATTCGGGAAAAGAAGAAACTACTCCAACTTGATTGTTATCAGAAAATGTATTGCTCATATTTTAGAATCAACAATTTAGTCGTTTAATTCTTTTGCAAAAATAAAAAATAGATTAGAAGATAATGTTCAAAATCTTTGAAAAATAATACATTCTAAGAATTTTCATTTCTATTCATACTCCAGCTTTTTAGCCAACTTATTATCCTGATAACAATAAAATTCGTACGCATGTTTCTTACCGAATGAGTACACTTTTTCAAGATAAATTTTATCATACTGACCGAGTAAAGAATTGTATTTTGGTTTTATATGATCCGGCAATTCGTTAGATTTTATAGGTCTTTCAACTTCAAAGCCATCATTGAAGGCAAATTCTATCACAAAATCGGTATTTCTCCATGAGATTACAGATTCTTGCTGAGCAGCAGAAATAGAAATTTTGTCCTGCTGAATTATTTTTTCGGAAGTTCCTATCAACAATAGAAATCCTGAAAAAACCATCGCTCCATACCCAATTTTTTTAAAAAGAAATTCGCTGAGGTAAGGCAGAATATACTTCACTGTAAATGAAGAAATCACCGTTGCCAACGCAATCGTTAAACCCAACCATAAAGCTGTTTTAGAATATAAACCGAGAGAAATATAAATAATAAGTTTTATAAAATGCAGAAAAACTTCATTAATGGCTCTTGTAGCAACAATTTCTTCTTTCGTAAGTCCGAAACGTAAATAAAATCGATTAAAAAGCAATCCTATTGCGCCCGTAATTCCTGAAACCAAACCTGCACAAAACCCGATGATTATTAATATAAATTTCGGGTAGGCTTTCTGCTGCTGAATTTCTTTTTTCTTTGATTTAAACAATTCGGGAAGATTTAGAATCAGAAAAAAAGCGACAATAAGCTGCAAATAATTAGGATTAATGTATTTAATCAGCCAAGCTCCCAATAAAACCGAAGGGGTGGAAAAAGGCACAAACCAAAAGAAAATCTGCCATTTGATATGTTTTTTGAAAACGGCAATTCGAGATACAGAGCTTGTAAAAGTTCCGATCGTTAAAGAAAAAGGAACTACAGAACTCGGAATTAACAGATTGAGAACAGGAATCAAAATCAGACTTGCGCCACCGCCACAGATTGCGCTTATCCAAAATGCGAGAATAGTTCCAAAAAACAAAAGTGCTATATTGAATATCATTTTTAAATTTTAGAAATTTTTAATAAGACCAATTCCGGCATTTCCTTTTTGATAATAAGGCATAATCATCACTTGTGATTTTTCCTTTTTTCCTCCTAAAAGATTATTGATTTTTGGGTATAACCAATACGCAAGTTCGGTCGATAAAATTCCAAAACCTGCACCTGCAACTACATCACCAAACCAATGTTTATCATTCAGCATTCTGTAAACTCCGGTAAAAACAGCAAATGAATACCCCGAAATTCCCAATAGAAAATTGGTGTCTTTATATTCTCTAAACATAAACTGCGCTGATGCAAAAGCAATCGCGGTATGACCGGAAGGAAAAGACAGATGATTTGATCCATCCGGTCTTTCTTCTTTGGTTATATGTTTTAGCGGAACTGTAATTGCTGAAGTAATCAACATTGAAGTTCCATAAATAATACTTCGATCTCTGAAATTATGTTTGCCTTCCACTCCAAAAGCATTTAAGCCATAAACCATAGCAGCAGGTACAAACTGAGTATAATTATCGAGTCTGATGTGATCGGGTTGATGCTCTTTAATTTCGTCTTTTGTAGAAGAATTCAGCTGTTTGAGTTCTTTGATGCTTAAACTTGCCAAACCATAAGAAATAAACGAAGCCGGAACAATCAGTTTTTTATAGCTGAATTGATGCGTTTTATCGTCAATATCAAGTTTTGAAATATTTGCGCTATCCTGAACTGCATTCTGCACCAAACTGTCTTGTGCAAACGTTTTGTGAAATCCTAAAAATGCAAATAATAAAACGGGAAGGAAACTTTTCGTAAACATACTTTGTAGTCTTTATTCTGATACAAAGTTGCAATTCAATTTAGAAGAAATTTAGAAATTGTAAGTATCCATGCGTGTTACTTCGATTTCATTTTACCATTTTTAAATCTTTCGCTTGCAGTTTGATAATAAGAAATTGTTTCAGAAACAAGATCTTCATTTTTAAAGTTTACTTCCTGCAAAGATTTATCGGATGGAGACACGGTAAACTGCTTCACTCTTTTTCTGTCATCAATTTGGGTGAAAAGATCATTTCTAAGCAATCCTAAAGTACGGTAATTGCCTATAAAAGCTCTCTCCTCTCCTACTTTGGTTTTATTAATATCTTTTCCGTACAAACTGGTATTGTAGGTCCAGTTCATATATCCGAAAAGTGAAGGCATAAGATCGATCTGAGAAGTCAGTCGGTTGATTTCCTCTGGTTTTTGTTTTAGATTATAAATAATTGCAGGAATATGATGTTTCGCAATATTGATTTCCCATTTTCCGGCGCTGCTTGCGCAATGATCTGCAACCACTACAAAAACAGTATTTTTAAACCAAGGTTTTTTCTTTGCATCACTAATGAATTTTCCTAATGCATAATCTGTATATTTTACAGCGCCGTCTCTTTCGCCTTGCGGAAGATCGATTTTTCTGTTAGGAAATGTATAAGGTTTATGATTGGAAGTTGTCATGATAAACTCAAAAAACGGTTTATTTGATTTACTTTCTTTATCTGCATATTTTATTGCCTGTTTGTATAGATCTTCATCGCAGATTCCCCATGCATTTTCAAAACTCACTTCATCATCTTTTATTTGAAAACGTTCAGTTTTTATCTTTTCTGATAAAGGATTTCCGCGGTCTCTGTCTACAATCGTAAATCCTTGTCCGCCGAAAAAGTTATTCATATTATCAAAATAACCATCACCACCGTAAATGAAATAAGGCTGATATTTTTTCTCTTTTAAAATAGTTGCCACAGAAAATAAATCCTGATTATTTGGTCGTCTTACAATACTGTTTCCCGGAGTTGGCGGAACGCACAAAGTAAGCGCTTCCATTCCACGAACAGTTCTGGTTCCGGTTGCATAAAGATTGGTAAAGAAGATGCTTTCTTTTGCCAACTGGTCATAATTGGGAGTGAGATGATCTTTATTTCCAAATGCACTTAAAAACTCTGCACTGAAGCTTTCGATGGTAACTACAACGATATTTGGTTTTTGTTCTCCATCACCTTTTGTAAGTCTCGAAATATCATCAAATTTTGCAGAAGTATAAGCCTGATTTTCCTGCAAAAGATTTTGTTTTAAAATTGAATATGCTTTTTTATCTGAAATTTTAGGATAAAAGGCTTCATAATCAAGTTCATTTGATCTGAAAGCTGCAACAAACGAAAATGCTCCATTTTTTCCAAGCTCATTATCTACAAGATTATTGCTGAAATCGGCATATTTATTTTTCATTAAAAATCCCAAAACAATGGTAAAAAACAAAACAGGAATCACAAAAAATGAACGTTTTTTGAAGTTTACTTTATCTGAAAAAATATTTCTAAAAACTTTAAATTTTCTCATCATAAAAAACGTCAAAGCAACCAAACCGATTAGAACAGCGATAAGCAACGGCAACGGATAAGACTGATTGATGTTTTCTACAACTTCGTAGGTATAAATTAAATAATCAACTGCAATAAAATTAAACCTTGCTCCAAACTCTTCCCAAAACGGAATTTCTGCCAAAAGACTGAAATAAAGAACCAAAAGAATAACTGCCAAATAAAAATAAGTGAAAGCTTTGTCAAATAAAGAGCCTATCCATTTTTTTGGGAAAATTAAAAGATAAAAAAGGTAAAGAAATAAGAATAATGATCCCGAAACGAAATCATAAAGAAAACCTGTGAAAAATATTCTAAGAATATAAATAAAATTAAAATCTACATCTTTTGACGACCAGATAAGAAATACCAATCTTATTAAAAACGACAATAAAATATATAAACTTAGAATACTGAAAAATGCAGAAAATCTACTGTTAAATACTTTTTCTGTAAGATTTGAAAGTTTTTTTGAGGACATGCTTTACTTTTTAAGGTGTAAAGGTGTTGCTCAATTTAGAATTAATTTAGAATTTTAAAAATCTACTGTAAAAATGTGCTGACTGTTTTCAAACGTATAAGAGATTTTCCAATTTTGAAATTTGCAGATTTCATAAATAATGGCGAGACCCAAACCGCTTCCATTACTGTCTGTAGAAAGCCTAGAAAATCTTTTAAACAAAAAATCTTCGTTGAGTTTTTCCGCTCCGGAATTAGCAATCTGAAAAGAAGAGTTCATTAGTTTTATATCAATAAAACCACTCTGAGTCGTGTGTCGAATCGCATTGACGATTAAATTATTGATCAAAACTTCTGTTAAGCTCATGTTTCCATTTACAAAAACTTCCACCTCAAGAGAAGACTGTACTTTAATGTCTTTTTGTTGAAAATGTTCTTCCAATAGTTCGATGCTTTGCCCAACCACATTATTAAGCAGAATATTCTCAGTTGTATCAAACTGACTGTTTTCAATTTTAGCAAGCAACAAAAGGTTTTTATTGATCCTGGAACTTCGCGTCAAAGCTCTGTTGATATCTTCTACAATTTCGTATTGTTTTGAAGTTAAATCCTTATCCTGAAGAAGAATATCTAATTTGTGCTTAATAATTGCCAAAGGCGTCTGCAATTCATGGGACGCATTTTCGGTAAACTCTTTTTGGGTTTTATAGACAGAAATACTGTGTTCTATCAATTTAGATAAAGACTGGTGAAGTTCTTCAAACTCTGAAATATCGGTTTGTTCAAATTCTATTTTACTTTGATGATTCAGATTAAAATTTTTCAGCTTTTCCAATGTATTTCTAAACGGATTCCAAACCACCGCCGAAATTCTCCTATTGAGAATTAAAAGTCCTGCAACAATAATTGCAAAGAAAAATGCGGTGTTGAGCGCAATCGCCGCAATGGTTTCACGAGATTCTTCAATATTGGTCTGTACCGTAAAAAGAAAAGGTTTATTATTGATGTAAACTACTTTTTCCAGACAACGATAACGTTCTATTTCAGGTTCCGCAGAAAAAGTTTCGGCTTTTTCAATAGTAAAATATTGATCTCTTTTTCTATTGTCAAATTTAAGTTTTTCGATATTCGTTTCCGGCTGAATGTTGTTCCAAAGCTTAATACTTTCATCTAAAGCTTCATCAGACAATTTCAGATGATTAAATTCATACGCCGTTTTTTCTGCAATCGTTTTGTTGTGCTCATCGAGTTCACTCTGCCAAATTGTATCTACTATAAAATAATATACAGGAATACTCATTAACAAAATAACGAGTACATAGATAATAAATGGTTTTGTGGTTTTACTTAAAAGCGGTTTCATTAAAAATTATAAGTTATGAATTATAAGTTTTTTGATTTTGTTGCTATAATGGCGCTACGAATCATTTTTAATATTTTTAATGTATAACAATGTGTTTATAGAGTTTTACAATTCTAATTGCAAAAGTAAAACTCTTATCTTTCAAAATATTATTTTCTCATTCATAACTCATCATTTATAACTCATAACTAATTATCGCCCCATTTATATCCGGTTCCGTAAACTGTTTTAAGGTAATGTTCACAACCTGCATCGTATAATTTCTTTTTGAGGTTTTTCACATGAGCATACACAAAATCATGACTGTCGAGCATATCTGCCAAATCACCCGAAAGATGTTCTGCCAAAGTGCTTTTAGAGATGACCTTATTTTTATTTCCTATAAAATAAAGAAGCAGATCAAATTCTTTTTTCGTAAGATCAATATTTTGATTGTTAATCATAACCGTTTTAGCTAAAAGATCGATCTGTAGTTCATTCTGAGTAATAATATTAGAATTATTAAACTGTTTTCTTCTGATAATAGAATAAATTCTCGCCATGAGTTCAGAAAGATGGAAAGGTTTGGTCAAATAATCATCGGCTCCCAACTGTAAACCTTCAATTTTATCTTCCAAAGCATTTTTTGCGGAAACAATGATGACACCGTCCTGTTTATTTTGTTTCTTTAATTCTTTCAAAATAGTCAATCCGTTTCCATCGGGAAGCATGATATCCAAAACAATGCAATCGTACTGGAACATTTCTATTTTATTCATTGCCTCCGCAAAAGTGGTGGCAAATTCGCACAAATAACTTTCCCCAGAAAGATATTCTGCAATACTTTTAGACAATTCTGTTTCGTCTTCTATGATTAAAATTTTCACAGCATCAAATTTATAGATTCAATTTTGAAGAAATTCTGAATTAAAATAGCATTAAAGATAAGATTTAAAATGGATCAATATTCATAAAATAATATCGATAACAATACATGAGCAAAAACTACAAAATATTTTAATCTAAAATCCGTAACTTTGCGCCCTACGAAAAATTTTATGGAAAGTATTCAAGTTCACGACAAGACTTTTGTTCCCTATTTAAAGGATGCCGAAATTCAGGAAATTGTAAAGGCAACTGCTCTAAAAATCTATGAAGATTACAAAGATGAAGTACCTGTTTTCATCGGTGTATTAAACGGTGTTATCATGTTTTTTTCAGATCTTCTTAAACATTATCCTGGTCCTTGCGAGATCGCTTTTATACAGATGAGTTCTTATGCAGGAACAGAGTCTACCGGGATCGTTTATCAGAAAATGGAACTAACGAAAGATGTAAAAGACCGTCACATTATTCTTGTAGAAGACATCGTAGATACAGGAAATACTGTTGAAAGTCTTTTTAAATATTTTAATGAAACGCAACGTCCGAAATCTGTAAAAATTGCTTCATTCTTATTGAAACCTGATGTTTATAAAAAAGATTTCAAGCTGGATTATATTGGAAAAGAAATTCCAAACAAATTTGTTTTAGGATACGGATTGGATTATGATGAATTAGGAAGAAACCTATCGAATCTATATCAATTGGAAGACGGACAAATCAACCATTAAACGCTGTTGGCTATGAGCTCACAGCTTTTAGCTTAAAAAAGTAAAATAAAGAAATAAATTTAATAATAACTAAAAAAGCTGAAAGCAAAGTTGCAAACCGCCAAAAGCAAATTGCCCATTGCCTAAAGCAAAACAACATTATGATAAACATTGTTCTGTTCGGTCCTCCAGGAAGTGGAAAAGGTACTCAAGCGCAAAACTTAATCGAGAAATTCAATTTAAAGCAAATCTCAACAGGTGATCTTTTCAGATTCAACATGAAAAATGATACTGAATTGGGAAAATTGGCAAAATCTTATATCGATAAAGGAGAATTGGTTCCGGATCAGGTAACAACAGATATGCTGATTGACGAAATCAGAAAGCCAAGTGATGCTGCAGGATTTATTTTCGACGGATATCCTAGAACTGCAGTGCAGACAGAAGCTTTGGAGAAAATTGTAAAAGAAGAACTGAATGATAATATCGATGTTTGTCTTTCTTTAGTTGTTGAAGACTCTATTTTGGTTGAAAGATTACTGAAAAGAGGTGAAATCAGCGGAAGATCTGATGACAGCAATGTAGAAATTATCGAAAACAGAATAAAAGAATACTACACAAAAACAGCAGAAGTAGCCGAACTTTACAAACAACAAGGTAAATATGTAGAGATCAACGGTGTAGGAGAAATCAACGAGATTTCTGAGAAACTTTTTGCTGAAGTAGAAAAAGTAAAATAAGGAATTAGGGTTTAGGAGTTAGGTAATAGTTATTTACGCTAAATCCTAAGCTCTAAGCCCTAAATCCTAAGTTAAAAATATATGTCAAATTTTGTAGATTACGTAAAGATTCATTGTAAAAGCGGTCACGGAGGTGCAGGTTCTGCCCATCTTCGCCGTGAAAAATATATTCCTAAAGGTGGTCCTGATGGAGGTGACGGAGGTCGCGGAGGACACATCATCATGAAAGGAAATGCCCATGAATGGACTTTACTTCCCCTTCGATACACCCGTCACGTAAAAGCTGAACGCGGACAAAACGGAGCAAAAAACCAGTTAACAGGAGCATACGGAGAAGATGTTTACATCAACGTTCCAATCGGGACGATTGCTAAAAATGAAGAAGGAGAAGTTGTAGGTGAAATTCTGGAAGATGGTCAGGAAATCATCTTAATGGAAGGAGGAAAAGGTGGTAAAGGAAATGAATTTTTCAAGTCATCAACCAATCAAACTCCACGTTTTGCTCAACCAGGAATGGACGGACAAGAGGGTTACATCGTTTTCGAACTTAAAATCTTAGCTGATGTAGGTCTTGTAGGTTTCCCCAATGCAGGAAAATCTACACTGTTAGCTTCAGTTTCTGCTGCAAAACCAAAAATTGCCAATTACGCATTTACGACTTTAACGCCCAACTTAGGAATTGTAGATTACAGAAATTACAAATCTTTTGTAATGGCAGATATTCCGGGGATTATTGAAGGTGCTGCAGAAGGTAAAGGTCTTGGTCACAGATTCTTAAGACATATTGAAAGAAATTCAATCTTATTATTCTTAATTCCTGCAGATTCTGAACACCATTTTCAGGAGTTTAAAATTTTGGAAAACGAATTGAAAGAATATAATCCTGAGCTTTTAGATAAAGATTTTATTATCTCTGTTTCTAAAGCCGATCTTTTGGATGATGAACTGAAAAAAGAAATCGCTGCGGAATTTCCGGAAAATAAAAAACCATTATTTTTCTCGGGTGTTACCGGAGAAGGTTTAACGGAACTTAAAGATGCTATTTGGAAAAGGCTTCACGGATAAAAATAATATTGTGCTGTAATCGTTGATTGCAGCACAATTTCTTTTATAATTCTCCGTTTCTTTTTTAAATTAAACTTAAAAAATTATGACTAAGAATTTTTTTTTAGCCCTTTCGGTCACAATTTCGGGACTTATTAGTGCTCAAACTCAAGAATCTACCTCTGATGCAGATTTTAAATTTGGCGTAAAAGCAGGTTATTCTTTATCAAACATGAAATTTTTTGATGACAAATTAGATTCAAAATCTTATTTCTATGCAGGTTTTGTAGCAGAAAAGCCTCTTTCATCAAAAGTGGGCATTCAGGCTGAAGTTTTATACACTCAGTTTGGTGGTACAGATTCTCTTCCGTTGGTACAGCTTATTGGTAGCGAAATTGTAGAAATGGGAAATGTTGATTTTAATTATCAATTTACTCAGATTCAGGTTCCGGTTTCAGTAAAATACTATTTTATTCCAAAATTTTCTGCTTCTGCAGGAATGAATTTCGGTTTTAATCTTTCTGAAAAAGTTAAAACCGATGGAATTGTAAATGGCACAGATTCTCAGGATTTAGTTGGCTATAAAACACTAAATCTCTTCCCTTTTCTTGGTGCGGAATATAAAATAACAGATAAATTTTTTGTTGACGCGCGATACAATTTCAACTTTTTTGACACACACAAAAATGGTTTTGAAACAAAAATTGGTTTTCTGCAAGCTGGTTTAGGATATAGATTCAAATAATACAGACCAGGGAGAAACGAAAGTTTCTCCTTTATTTTTTGCAAACAATCACTACTTCTTTTTTAGCAAATCCCTGATAATTGTCTTCATCCAAAACTCTAACTTCCGTTGAAAATCCGGCTTCTTTCAGACGATTTTCCAAACCAGAAACAGAATAGATCCTTACATGATCGTCCTGCCCAAAATGTTTTAACCTCTCTTCTGGAGAAACAATGCTGTAATCTTCATAAATTTCGCCCTCTTTAAAAGGAGTTTGTACAAGAGCAATTCCCCCATTTTTTAAAACTCTAAAAAGCTCATTCATTGCTTGCTGGTCTTCTGTAATATGCTCTAAAATGTGGTAACAGGTAATCAAATCAAACTTATCATTCTCAGCATCAATTTTTGTAATGTCATAGCGATAGTCTGCCAAAAACTCGTTCTCGTAATCCGTAGAAAAATAAGCTACATCTTTCCTGTTTTTTAGATTTCTATATAAAACTCTGGATGGCGAAAAGTCTAAAATCTTTGCATTAGGAAACAGAAATTCTTCATTCAAAAGCATAAAAAGCCTTCTGGTTCTTGAAATACTTCCGCAAACCGGGCATATTTTATCTCCATTTTTTAATAAAGCAAAATTTTTCAGGCTTGTTTCGCATAAATTGCATTTGCAGTTTTCACCACGATACATCGGCGCCAGAAATTTTCTGAAACTTTCCTCGTAGCGAATGAGTATATTTTTTGGTAAAATATTTTTCGCTACCGACTTTAAAACGTTGTACATATCAAGAATCTCTTACAGTCTTCAAAATAACAAAAATTAATTTGAAGAAAATGGTTAACACTCTATAAATTCAGCATAAATAAAAACAAGAGCATTCTTCTTTGGAACGCTTATTGAAAGACATTTTTAAAATTAAAAAATGAAATATCTATTAAGCTTATTTACCATAATTTTTCTGTTCTCATGTTCTTCACAGAAAATGTCTTCGTCAAAATACTCAACCATAGAATATCAAGCAGGAGCTTGTTTTGGTTCTTGCCCGATTTTTAAAATGACCATCAATCCTGACCGAACAGCTGTTTTGGAAGCAGAACACTTTAATTTTTCGAAAGAGTTTTCAAAAGGAGAATTTAGTAAACCGAGAGAAGGAACATTCAAAACAACTATTAAAGAAGCTGATTACAAAAAACTGGTTACACTTCTTGACGATTTAGATATAAAAAGTCTTAATGAAAAATACGGTTCACGGAATATTACCGATATGCCGACTTCTTATCTTAGAGTAAAATTTAATGACGGATCATCTAAAAACATCGAAGATTATGGAAAACGAGGAACTGAAAAATTGATTACAGTTTACCAATTTTTCGAGAATTTAAAGCACAATCAGCAGTGGGAAAAGGTTCAATAATTACACTTAAAATTATTTAAACTATCTTTGCAACATATTTCGCGGCATTCTCAGCCAAATAGTAATTGATATTACTTAAAAATTCTGTTAAAATTTTTGGCAGATCTGCTAAAAAATGATGAAGTATACTGCTTCGACCGCATTATTTTAATACACAATACACATTTTGTTATTTACAGACTTAAAACTAATTAAGCCCATCTTAGATGCGCTTCAAAGCCAAGGTTACGAAAAACCAACTCCAATTCAGGAACAAGCGATTCCATCGATTTTAGAACACAGAGATGTATTTGGTACAGCACAGACAGGAACAGGTAAAACAGCAGCTTTCGCCATTCCTATTCTGCAAAACCTTACAGAAAGAAAAGGACCGAAAAATAATCATATTAAGGCATTAATTCTTACTCCAACGAGAGAGTTGGCTATACAAATTGAAGAAAGCTTTAACGCATACGGAAAAAATTTACCATTAAAACAGCTGGTAATTTTCGGTGGTGTAAAACAAGGAAATCAAGTGGCAGCTTTAAGAAAAGGTGTTGACATTTTGGTAGCAACTCCTGGAAGATTACTAGATTTTATTGCACAGGGAATTATTTCTCTTAAAAATCTTGAAATTTTTGTTTTGGATGAAGCCGACAGAATGCTTGACATGGGATTTGTACACGATGTAAAAAGAATTATTAAACTTTTACCCCAAAGAAGACAGACTCTTTTCTTCTCTGCAACAATGCCTACAGAAATTCAGAAATTGGCAGATTCTATTCTGAATACTCCTATAAAAGTGTCTGTAACGCCAATTTCTTCTACTGCAGAAACTATTAAACAATCTATTTATTTTGTAGATAAAGATAAAAAACTGGATCTTCTTTCTCATATTTTACAAAATAAAATTTCTGAATCTGTCTTAGTTTTTTCAAGAACAAAGCACGGAGCAGATAAAATTGCTAAAAAACTACAAGCCGCTAATATCCCGACAGAAGCGATTCACGGTAATAAATCTCAAAATGCGAGGCAAAATGCTTTAAATAATTTTAAATCAGGAAAAACACGTATTTTGGTGGCTACAGACATTGCAGCAAGAGGAATTGATATTGATGAATTGAAATATGTGATCAACTTCGAGCTTTCGGACGTTGCAGAAACTTACGTTCACCGAATCGGAAGAACAGGTCGTGCCGGAGCTGAAGGTAGCTCACTTTCTTTCGTAGATGGTTTAGATTTATTAAATTTAAAAGATACAGAGAAACTGATCGGAATGAAAATTCCTGTCGTAAAAGATCATCCTTATCACACCGATAATTTGGTTGTTGAGAAAAGAGATTCTAACAATAAACCTTTTACTCCGAGACCGAAACCAGCAAATCCTGGTCAACAGAGAAAAGATGTCGGTTTTAAAAAGCCAAAGAATAAAAGCAATTTTTCTAGAAAGAAATAAAAAGAAAGCCTTCCGATTGGAAGGCTTTCTTTTATTATTAATCAAAAATTTGTTTTATAAATACTTATAGATTCATAATAGTTTTGCCATGTTTTACCAGGATTTTCAAATTCCCTTATTTTAATAAGTTCTTTTTCGTTTAAGCTGTCAACAATCTTTTTTTCCATTGCATTCTTAAGATAGAAAATATTATAATCTTTTTCTTTCTTTATATCTAAGCCCATAAATTGAATTTTTTCTTCCTTTTGAGCAAGTTTACTAGGGAAAAGTAAATAATTAATGTTATTTACTCTCAGATAATCTTTAAATCTCATCTTAGTAATTTCATCAAAAAATTTTGGATTTGCAACCAGAGCATCAGATGGAATAAAATTAAGGTCAGAATAAAATGCAAACTTCCCCGGAAAATCATACACATAAACACGGGACTGGCTAGGTAAAAAACTTGCAATATTTTCAGAAATTTCTTTCATCTTATCTGCTTGTTTTTTTTCAAATTTAGAATCATTTCCAAAAAAATTTGACAAGATGCTTATGTTGGTTGTAAGTTTCATATATCCTAAAAAACCGACACAAACAACCAAAATAGATGTAGTGATTGCCACAGTTATTTTTTTTCTAAGAAATACATTATTTAGACTTGCAAATATGTCATTTACAAAAAAACCAAAAAGCATAAATTGCGAAACAAAATACCACTGTCCTATTTGTGATTGATATAATATATTATAAAAGAAGTGCAGAAGACATCCGATTACGAAACATATTTTCAACGATTTTTGCTTTATATTTTTGCTTATTACTAAAAAGATTAGATAAAATAAACATGTAGCAAAACAGAATTTAAATAATATTACAAAAGGAATATCATCTACAATTACCGGGAAAGAACTTTTTATTCTGCCACTAATCGGAACAAGATAACCAAATAAATAATTATTGGATAATAAATAAGGGACGGATAAAACCGAAAAACCAACAAGCATAAATCCTAAACTTTTGATACTCCATCCTCGAAAATTCCAGTACAAAAAACCAAATGGAATTATTAAAAAAATATGATCAAGACGGGTAAGAAATACCAAACTGCATATTAATCCGAAAACAAAATCATTTTTGAATTTTCTACTAATAAAAAACAGTAATAAAGAAATCGTAAAAAATGCAAGATGTGCCTCAGTAAGGAATAAAGTACCAATGCTAAAGAACATCAGACAATAAAATGCAAAACTAAAAACCTTTCCAATCTTGTATTCTTTAAAAATAGTTTTTTCTAAAAAAATACTTGCAAAAAGGATTAATAAAACTTGAAATAACCAAATAATATTTAAAGCAAATGCTTTATCAAAAGGATTTATAAATTCTGCTATGATACAAAAAATCATCCATAAAGGGTGAAACCCATTGGTAAGATACAAATTATTAAAGCCCATGAAATCATGATGTACAACATTATAAGCTATTTGAGGATAAAAAAATCCATCATCAGCAGGAAACTTGGAAGGATTTCCCAAGAAAAAAACTGAAGAAACAAAAAGCAGATAATGGTAGTTTTTTTTAATGAATTCCATTTACAATTATTATTCGTTTTAGCTTTTAAATTTATTTAAACATTCTCTTCGCATTCTCACTTGTCAATCTATCAATCTCTGCAAAATCTTTTTGGTAAATATCAACCAATTTTCCGGCAACCAAATCAAGATAAGAGCTTTCATTTCTTTTTCCTCTGAAAGGAACAGGAGCAAGATAAGGGGAATCTGTTTCCAGAACGATTTTATCTAATGGAATTTCATTTAAAAACTGGTCTATTTTCCCGTTTTTAAAGGTCACTACTCCACCTATTCCTAAAATAAAATTAAGATCTAAAGCATGTTTTGCCTGTTCTAAATTTCCTGAAAAACAATGGAAAATTCCCCGAAGTTTTGGATGTTTTTTTCTTTCTAAAACTTCAAAAGTTTCGTCAAAACTTTCTCTGGTATGGATAACGATGGGCAGATCTTTTTCTATCGCCCAGTCAATTTGTTGCTCAAAAGCTTTTACCTGAATATCTAAAGTCGATTTATCCCAATACAAATCAATTCCGATTTCTCCGATGGCAGGAAAATGTCTTTGATCAAGATAATTCTTTACGATTTCAAGTTCTTTTTCCCAAGATTCTGGTTTTACATAACAAGGATGCAATCCCATCATCGAAAAAATCTGATCAGGATATTCGCTTTCCAACTGAAGCATTTTTTCGTGCGATTCTGAGTCGATAGCCGGAAGATAAAACTCTGTAATTCCTTTATCTAAAGCTCTCTGAATCGTTTCCTTTCTGTCTTCATCAAATTCTTCTGCATATAAATGCGTATGTGTATCAATCATTATTTTTAAAATTTTAAAAGATCTTCGTAAGGATTTTCTAAACCTAAAAGCATCCCGAAAGCCGGCTCGGTTTTTATACCTTTTTTCTTAAGATCTATTATTTTTTCTTTAAATTCTTCACCTTTTTCCTGCAAAATTTTATATTCTGCAATCATGTGGCGGTAAGCATTTTGCTCAATTGTCGGTTTATTTTGTGCAAAAATTTCAATAGGAAATTCTTCCAACATAAAATTTAAAGTAATACATTTCTCATCATTTAAATTTGGATATTCAAGTATAACATCAACTTCATACGGAATTAATTTACTTAAGCTTATTTCTTCCAGAAAATCTTCTTCATATCTAAAATCAACTTCACAAATAATATCCAAATCACTACTTTCAATATCAATTTCGATGGGAATTGTACCAGTTAAAAGTGGTGAATAATTGTCTAACTTTTCGAAAATTTTATATTTTGTAAGAATTTCATAAGCTCTTTTTTGCTTTTCATTTCCTATTTTCAGATAATCGAGTTTTGTAAAATCAATCATTACATTAGGTTTTAATATTAAACTTTAAACCTTGAATATATAGTGTTTTACTTTTTGTCTCTGAACTTCAATTCTCAGATTCAGTTTTTCTTTAAACTCGATAAATTTCGGATCTTTTTCATCATCTGTTCGATGTTCTAAAGCTTTATTGATTTTAAAATTTTCTTTAATAAAATCTTTAGTTTCATCAGAAAAATAAGCTTCACCAAATTTCTCAAAAATATAATTAACAGCCTGTGAATTAGGATGTATCAAATCATCTTTATAAAACCGATAATCTCTCAAATCATCCATTAAGATTTCGTAAATCGGTAAATAATGGCAATTTTCAAATTGCGAACCCACTTCATGAATCGCTGTTATCAACTTAGATTTGCTCAATTGGTTTTCAATCATTCCGTCTTTTGTATGACGAACGGGTGAAACACTAAACAAAATTTGGACATTTTCAGGACAAATATCCTGAAGATTAATGATTGTATCGTAAATAGAATCTGTAAGTTCCTGATAAGTTAAAAGTCTTTTTTCAAAGAATTTTTGTGGGATTTTGTGACAATTCGCAACCAGCTTTTTTTTTGGTTCAAATTCATAGATAAACGAAGTTCCGTAAGTAATAATTACCCAATTGGATTCCTGCAGAAAACGATTTCCTTCTTCTATTTTCGAATTGATTTTATCTAAAGTCTGGTGAACGTATCTTGTATCAAAATTGGTGTGATGATCCAAAGAAATATATTCGTCATTATACGCAATTAAATCGTCTTCGTGATAAAACTCTGAATCGTGAAGCCTTTTTACTGAATTATTAATCGAAAACGGATTAAAAATTGTCCCAAAAGGATTATTAACCGTCTGAAGCTGACCTTTCTGAAACAAATCTGACATTTCTGAAGCAAAGCAAGAACCTATTGAAAATATTTTATCTTCAATTTCAATTTTTTGCGGTGATGGTTGTATGTCAACTTCTGTACGGAATTTCATTCATTTAATTTGAGAATTTGAAAATGTGCCAATTTGAAAATTTAAAAACTTTTGCTTATTCATTTTCAAATTTTCAAATTGACGAATTATCAAATTATGATTCTCTTCTCAACAGGTAATTTGCCAATTCAGAGAATGGTTTTTTCTTTTCTTCGGGAACGTCTATTTTTGCAAGATAGCTTTGTCCGATTTCGTTATGTTTTTCGATTAAACGCAATGCTTTTTCGTCAACTCTTGTTCTTCTGAAAATCTTTTCAACACCGTAAACTTTATCGATGTTATCGGTTTTTTTAGAATACCAATAGTCTAATTCTTTACGTTCTTCTTCAGTTCCGTGCTCTCTTGCTAAAAGGTAAAGTACCGTTTTTTTGTTTTCATAAATATCTCCGGCATGTTTTTTACCGAACTGAGCCTGGTCACCGAAAACATCCAAATAATCATCCATAATCTGGAATGCGATACCGATATGTTTTCCGAAATTGAATATTGCTTTAGCATCTTTAAACTGCGCTTTTGCAATCATTGCTCCAATCTCAAAAGAGGATGCGCTCAAAACTCCGGTCTTGTAAGTAATCATTCTGATATAATCTTCAAACGTTACATTTTCCTGAGTTTCAAAATTAATATCATATTGTTGACCTTCGCAAAGAAGCAAACCTGTATGTGTGAAAATTCTTACGCAAGCTTTAAAAATTTCCGGCTCTAAATCTTCAAAAAACTTATAGGCTTTAAGCATTAAACCGTCTCCTGAAAGAATCCCTGTATTAAGACCATGGATGGTATGAATAGTTGGCTTATTTCTTCTTAGCGGAGCTTCATCCATAATATCGTCATGAATCAACGTGAAATTATGAAAAAACTCAATCGCCAAAGCCGGCTTTATCGCTTCTTTCTGATCACCACCAAACAAGTCGCAAGCCATTAAAACCATAATCGGACGGAGACGTTTTCCACCATGCGAGATGATATAATTCATCGGCTCATACAGCTCTGTAGGTTTGTCTTTAAACGTATATTTAGTAATAGCATCAGCAACAATCTGTTGGTAGGTGTCTAAGAATTCCATAAAAGATTTTAATTTGAACAAAAATACGATTTTCTGAGGGGTTGTAAAACAAAAAACTTTGCCCAAACGGACAAAGTTTTGTATTGTGATAAAATTTTTCGTTTAAGTTAAAAACGTTACAGCTAAGTAAGTAATTCCTGCAACAATTGCTGAAATAGGAATCGTTAAAATCCAAGCCCAAAGTAAGCTTACCGTAATTCCCCAACGTACTGCAGAAACCCTCTTTGTAAGTCCAACCCCAATAATAGAACCTGTTACTGTATGTGTTGTAGAAACCGGGATACTTAATTGATCTGTGATGAAAAGCGTGATTGCTCCTGCTGTTTCAGCACTTACTCCTTCCAATGGAGTTACTTTTGTAATTTTCGTACCCATTGTTTTGATGATTTTCCAACCACCACTCATTGTTCCCAATGCAATAGCGATAAATGAAACCAAAGGAACCCAAATATAATGCTGTGCAAAATAATCGAAACGTCCCGCAGAAGGTATATTTAAATAGACAGGATCCTGAAGCATATTTACATGATAATAAATTAATGCTGCACCAATAATACCCATTACTTTCTGAGCATCATTCAAACCATGACCTACACTGAATAAAGCTGAAGATACAAGCTGTAATTTCTTAAATGCTTTATCTGCTTTGTAAGGATTTGATCTTTTGTATAAATGAACAATAATCAAAGTAATGATAATAGATATAATCATCCCCAATATCGGAGCCATGAAAATGAATAAGAAAATCGGGATTACTTTATCAAATTTCACAATATCTTGTGTGGTTACTTTAATTAAAGCTTCTTTTACTGTTGTAAAAGTTCCCAAATCTGGATGAGCTGCAACTACTTCTCTGTAGTCTAACATAAAAGCGTGCATTAAAGCCGCTCCCAAAAACCCTCCAATCAATGTATGTGATGATGATGAAGGAATACCAAACCACCATGTTAAAAGATTCCAGGCAATTGCTGCAATAAGACCTGAAAATATTACTTCGAGCGTAATAAAGTTTTCATTAACGGTTTTGGCAATCGTATTACCAATTCTAAACTCACCAATTACATAGGCTGCTAAAAAGAAAGCTGCAAAGTTCCATAATGCTGCCCAAAGTACCGCCTGAAACGGTGTAAGAACTTTAGTGGAAACAATGGTTGCAATAGAGTTTGCCGCATCATGAAAACCGTTGATGTAATCGAAGATTAAAGCTAAAGCAATAATAACCGTAAGTAAAATAGGAAATTCCATTTCTGTTATATTGTTTTATGCGTATTTAATCATGATGTTTTCAATTGTATTGGCAACATCTTCTGCTTTATCGGTTACTACTTCAAGGTAATTTAATACTGATGAAATTTTAATAATGTTAATTGCATCATTGGTCTCAAACAATTCTACCATAGAATTTGAAAGAAGATCATCTGCAATATTTTCTATAGAGTTTACTTTAATACAAGCTTCTTTTACCTGCTCCATATTTTTGAAACCTTTAAGGTTTTTCATTGCATTCTGAATCTCAAGACAAGCTTTGTGAATCAATAATGAAAAATCTGCATAAGCCTTCATCAAAGGAGATTTGTAAAGGAAGATATATTTAGCAGAAGCGTAAATATAATCTGCGATATCATCTAAACCTGTAGCTAAAGTGTGAATATCTTCACGATCAAAAGGTGTAATGAAGTTTTTCCCCAATTCAACGAAGATTTCGTGAGTAAGCTCATCATTTTTGTGCTCATAGTCGCTCATCAATTTTAGCATAGAATCATCATTCAGATCAAAATCTTTGATTCCGTGATTAAAGTCGTTAGACATAGCAACCAGGTTATCTGTAACTTTTTCGAAAAGTACAAAGAAGATTTTATCTTTCGGTTGAAAAGCGTGGAAAATATTACCAATGCCCATTTTATAGTATTTATAAATTCGTGTGCAAATTTCCTAAAAAACCATGTCACCAAAAAGCATCCAGCGTTAATTTTTGTTCACATTGAAGTAATATTTGTTCACATAAAAAACCACTATCAACCAGCATCTTTGTACAAGCCTTTGAATCAATATTTTAAACACTTGTTTAAATAAAATATAAACAAAAAAGCCGACAAAAAATGCCGGCTTTTTTAATATGGTATGAATAAGATTAGTTAGCTTCTTCAGCTCTCATATCTTTTCCTTTGAACTTCATTGATTGGATATTTCCTAAAAGCTCATTTTTATAAGATTTTTCAATCTCAAAGAATGAGAATTTTTCAAGAATTTCGATATTACCAATTTCAGCTCTTTTATTTCCTTTGCTTGAAGTAGCCTTGTTGATGATTTCTAAAACATCTAATTTTTTCAACTGATCTTTTTTACCAAGATTGAAGAAAAATCTAGTCATGTTCTCATCTCTTTGTCTAGGTTTTCCGCCACGATCACCTCTTCCTCTCTCGCTTCTTCCGTCACGATCTCCTCTTGGGCCTCTATCACGATCTCTTCCTCTGTCACGATCTCTTCCTCTATCGCGGTCTCTTCCTCCTCTGTCATCATCTCTGCTGCTCATTTTCTGCTCCAAAAGATCATGTCTGTCTTTGTAGTACAAAGCAAGATCTTTTAACTGGAACTGAAGTAATTTGTGCACCAATTGTTCTTTTGTAAATTCAGAAAGATCAGGAATCAATGAATCATCAAATTCAAAGAAATCTTCGTGTACTTCTAATAAGTTTTCGAAAACACCTGCAACCTGAGCTTTTACAATATCTTCTCCTGTAGGAATTCTTGCTTCAGAAATATCAATTTTAGTAACCGATTTAATCTGCTTTAGTTTTCTGCTTTCTTCAGGCTTAATTAAAGAAATAGAAATACCGTCTCTTCCTGCTCTACCAGTTCTACCACTTCTGTGAACGAATACTTCAGGATCATCTGGTAAAGAATAATGTACAACGTGAGTTAAAGAATCTACATCTAATCCTCTAGCTGCAACATCAGTCGCCACCAAAATATCGATATTTTTCAGTCTGAATTTCTTCATTACCGTATCTCTCTGCGCTTGAGAAAGATCACCATGAAGAGCATCTGCCGCATACCCATTCTGCATCAAGAAATCGGCAACTTCCTGAGTTTCCATTCTTGTTCTACAGAAAATAATTGAGTATTGATTAGGGTTTGAATCGATCAATCTCTTCAAAGCCTCTTTTTTCTGACGGTAACCAGCCACATAATATTCGTGCTTAATGTTCTTTTTAACTTCGTTAATAGAACCCACAGAAATACGGTGAGGTTTTGTCAAATAATTTTTTGAAATACGCTCCACTTCTTTGCTCATCGTTGCCGAGAACAAGAAAGTTTGTTTTGTTTCAGGAGTTTCTTTCATAATGGTTTCCAACTCGTCTTTGAAACCCATTGAAAGCATTTCATCTGCTTCATCTAAAACCAACCAGTGAATTGCTGAAAAGTCTAATGCTTTTCTGTTAATCAAATCGATTACTCTTCCAGGAGTTCCCACAATAATTTGTGGTTTTTCCTTTAAAGAACGAATCTGATCCATAATACTGCTTCCACCGTAAACTGCTGTAGTTTTGATGTTCTGCATGTACTTTGAATAATTTTTGATGTCTTTTGTAATCTGAAGACATAATTCTCGTGTCGGACAAAGCACCAAAAATTGGATTTTGCGACTCGTATCGTCAATCATATCCAAAATCGGAAGCGAAAACGCTGCTGTTTTGCCTGTCCCTGTCTGCGCAAGTGCGATTAGATCGCGAATATCTGAAAGAATGAAAGGGATAGTCTGTTTTTGGATTTCTGTCGGGCTTTCGTAACCCAGTTCGCCAATGGCCTTAAGGATATCAGGACTTAAATTGGTCTCCGTAAATAAATTCATTAAATATTATAAAATTTTTGCAAAGATACGGTTTTTATTTGGATATTGAATTATACAATATTAACGAATTGATAATTTTATTTTAGAAAACCACAATCATTTTTATATTTAGACAAAAAAACTACATCTTTTTTATTTTTAATTTAAAAATTTTTCAACAATAATCACAATTAGCAAATAATACATTTTGTAGAGTAATAATTATGAATTAATGAAAATTCTATGGGTATTTATTTTGAATATTATTATTTACATTTGATTAAAATTTAAAATATGGCATCTCAGATTTCATCCAAAGTATTTGATTTTTTAAAACTTATTGATAAAAACAACAACCGAGAATGGTTTAATGATAATAAAAATCTTTTTCTTGAAGCACAATCAGATTTTCAGGATTTCACTGAAGAGTTGATTAGCGAAATGGGAAAGTTTGATGAAACTATTTTAAAACTCGATGCCAAAAAATCTTTGCTTAGAATCTACCGAGACACCAGATTTTCAAAAGACAAAACGCCTTATAAAAACTATTTCGGAGCCTCACTTGGAATGGGTAAGATAAATACAAAAGCAGGATTTTATCTTCATGTACAACCCGGGAAATCTTTTTTAGGAAGCGGAATTTATTTACCGGACTCACCTGTTTTAAAAGAAATCAGAAAAGAAATCTCTCTTTTTAAAGATGATTTCCTAAAAGCAATCGATGATAAAGATTTCAAAAAATATTACGGCGAACTCGATCAGGAACACAAACTAAAGAACGTTCCGCAAGGCTTTGAAAAAGAAGATCCGATGGGAGAATATTTAAAACTGAAAAGCTTCATTGGCGTACACAATATGACCAATAAAGATTTGATGGAAAAAAATACAGTAAAAAACATTTCAAAAATATTTGAAGCTGCAAAACCTTTGAATGATTTTCTAGATACCTCAATTTCAAATCTCAAAAATTAAACAAAAGCAAAATAAACACTGATAATCAATTTATTACAATTAAATATTTTTAACAACAATTTAACATTTTTCATTACCTTTGCTGGTCGTCAAATTTCCACACAATGTCTTTATACCAGCAACTCGCAGAAAAACTACAATACATCAGTCCAAGTTTTTATAAACAGAGGTATTTTAAAAGTTTAAAAAATCTCACCAAAGAAAATTTTTCAGGCCGTAATGTAGAACCAGAGTTGGTTTGGATTAAAGAATATTTACAAAACGATGCTGTAATTTTCGATATTGGAGCCAATGTAGGAACTTTTCTTTACCAGTTTGAAAACAAGCTGAATCACAAAAATATTTACGCTTTTGAGCCCAATAAAAAACTCAACATCAGACTGAGAAGACTTTTCCCGACGATGCATATTTCTTCTGTGGCACTTTCTGACGAAAATACAACGGCACAATTTAAAGTTCCGATCATTAAAGGAAAAATGGTTGCCTCAAGAGGTACGTTAAATACTTCTTACAAAGAAAAAGACGAAGAAAACTCTTATACAGAAACCGTAGAAGTGGTAAAGCTGGATGATTGGGCAAGATCTAAAAACATCAAAAAAATAGATTTCATCAAGATCGATGTGGAAGGAAATGAAATGAAAACTCTTTTTGGCGGAAAAGACACCATACAAAAATTCAAACCGACTTTGATGGTTGAAATGGAACAAAGACACCACGATCAACCCATTTGGAACGAGATTTCCGAAGTTGAAAACTGGGGTTTTGAAGCGCATTATCTAAGCCGAAAAACATTTACCCTCGAAAAACTGACTGAAGAAATTTTATTAAAAAACATCAGCGACGAAAAAAATAAAACCGACTACATCAACAATATTATTTTCCTTCCCAAAAACGTTTAAAATCTAAATATGAGTGTAGTAGCAAGGCAGGGTTTTAAGTATTCCATTATCGGGTACGTCGCGACGTTGATCGGGATGTTCTCTATCTTTATTTTCACCAACGACCTCTTTTTTTACGGAAAGCTAAGATACATCATGTCTGCTGCAGAAATGCTGGTTCCTTTTGTTGTGTTGGGAATTTCATATTCGAATGTGAAGTTTTTTGGAAAAGCTCATGAAGACGACAAACATCAAAATATGTTGTCTCTTTCTCTAGCATTGGTTTCTATTAATTTTTTAATCTTTTTGGTTGTTTTTTTCCTTATCCCAAGCTTTTTCCCTGAATTTACAAAAATGAAAATCTGGGAAAGCAAAAAATACATTTTGCCGCTTGTTTTAACGCTTTCTTTATGTGCGATCTTTAACCGATATATTTCCAATTACAAGAGAATTGTTGTTTCTAATATCTTCGACAATCTTTTGCCGAAATTAGCCAACTTAGGATCATTCTGTCTGTTCTTTTATTTTCAGTTTTCAGAGCAGATTGCATTGGCTTTTTTCTTCGGAATGTTTGCTTTAATGCTTACAGGATATATTTATTACACCAACAAACTTGACAAAATACACCTTGATTTCAGTAGAGATTACTTTAAAAAAGACAATTTCTATAAAGAGTTTGCAGCGTATAGTTTCTTTGGATTTTTAGGAACTTTCGGAAATCATATGGCAATTAACAACTATATGATCGGTGAATTTATTGGTGAAGAAGAGATCGCTGTTTACAGCATTTTATTGGCATTAATTTCTTTAATTTCTATTCCGCAATTGGGATTATTTAATATTTCTGCGCCGATTATCCGAAAAAATTTAGCCGATGGTGATATGAAAGAACTCGACAGATTTCATAAAAAAACATCGTTAACTATTTATTTTTTAGGAGCCGTATTGTTTGGCTGTATTATGGTAGGATTCCCTTATTTAACGCATTTCATGCCGAATAAAGGAGATTTATTAAGAATGTACGAACCGGTTATCTGGATTTGGGGCTCTGCAGTTTTAATGGATCTAGCGACAGGTTTTAATGGAAATATTATCTCACTTTCAAGATATTACAAATTCAATATTATCGTAATGCTTTTACTGGCTGGATTAACGATTAGTTTAAACTGGTATTTCATCAACCACACCGACCTTTCATTGATTGGAATTGCGCTTTCAACCGCAATTTCGGTTACTCTTTACAATCTTATTAAAGTTATTTTCAATTATTTCGTGTTTAAGGTTTCACCCTTTTCTATTGAAATGATTTTCGTGTCAATTATCTGTACTTTAGCGATTACGGTGGCGATTGTTTTGCCTGTTTTTGATAATAATTTCATTAATCTTATTTATAAACCTGCAGTTGTTTTAGTGCTTATATTTATTGGAAATCATTTCACCAAAATATTCCCGATTGAAGATTATCTGAATATGAAATTCTTTAAAAGTATTTTGAAATTTAAGTAAGCTTATGAAGAAGATTTTCTAAATTTTCGAGAACTGTTTGCTTGCTGTATTCTTTCTGAAAATCATATTGAGTATTCTGCAATTCGTAAAACCGCTCAATAACATTTTCTTTTTCGGGAACAATAAAAGCTAGATTTGAAGTATAATTTGCTGGGAAAACTGCGATTTTACCAAACTTTATTGCATCCCCAATATTTCCGGTCATTTTTGTTTTTCCGTACACTTCTTTTTGGCTGAAAAATTCGGTTTGCTGTTGAATTGGGCACCACAAAACATCTCCTTTTTTCATCCACATTTCAAAATCTTGCTGAGAAATTCTTTCTTTGAAATAGGTAATATTAAATTTATTAGAAACTTCTTCAATTGCATCAAGCTCCTCTCCTTTTGCTTTACCTAAAAAAACAAATTCAATGTTTTTTGCTCTTTCAGCTTTTTGAATAACATCTAAAACATGTTGATAATCGCGCCTTTTTTGAGAAACTCCTCCCGGAATTACAACAGTGAATCTTTCATTCTTATTTTGAGGAAATTCTTTGGTGTAAAAAAGTGGCAAAAACTGATATTCCTGCGAAGAAAATTCTTTATCCAAAACCAAAAGATTTTTTGATTTTTTATAAACTTTTGATGTATTAAAAAGGCCTTCCTTCCACCATAATTTCAATCGGTAAATAACATCTTCCTTGAAAACATTTTTGATTAAATCTAATTTGGAAGCCTTTGAAAAATTGAGATTATGAACAATTACAGCTGTTTTATATTTATTGGTAATATTCAAAAAAGTATTGAAATAACGATGAACTGTTCCAATAATAATCAAGTCATATTTCTTAGATTTAAGCTGGTCTAAAATCATCGAATTATCTGATAAAAAAACAGCTTCGTCACTTGTTTGAATCTGATTTTTAATTCTTTGTGAAAAATAATAATCCACAGAAAATTCTTCTGAATCATTCATCAAATTCATAAAATCGGCCGCAATTTCTGCGTGGGTATCGATTTCTATGTAAGCTATTTTTTTCAAAGTGAGAATTTAAAATTTAGATTTTAAGTTTAGGCTAAAGCCAATGAAATGATTCTATTTTTTTAAATGGGCTTCCTTCGAAAAACTCAGGATGACACGGCTCATTCCTATTGAAATTTAAAATGAATCACATTTTAAACCATTTCTTTTTAAACTGATTCCAGCGTTGCTGATTAATTACTTTCTGTTCATCTTTTGAAATTTTCAACTCAAGATTTTGAGATTTACATTTTTCGTATGAACTGATAATCTGAAACAGAAATGAAAGTGATTTTATTTTTGCAGCTTCTTTTGCCGCCGCAACATAAGTCAGGAATCGATTAAGCCCTAAAAAATAAAAATATCGCCCATAATAATCAGCTGGTTTTATGGTGTAATCTGCGCCTTTTACTTTAATTAATTTTACATGTAAATCAGGAAGAACAACTTCTTTCCAGCCTAAATTTTGCAAAAGAATTGCGTCAATATTATCCCAACCCAATGTTTCACGCAAACCTCTCATTTGAAGAAAACACTCTTTTCGGTAAGCTTTCATGGGACCGCGAACATGATGTTTGTTGGAATTTCCTTCATAGACCCATTCTCCATTTTTTTCAATATACAATAACCCTCCAACTAAACCATGATCAGAATTTTTCTCAAAAGAATCAGCGACCGTTTGCAAATAGTTTTCTGACAAAATAATATCTGAATCAAATTTGCAGATAATATCAAATTGATTTAGATCCTGAGTCTGTAAGCCATTTTTAAAAGCCGCAACCACTTTTGAACCCGGTTGATGCAAAGACTTTTGTAAATTAATAGTTTCAAATCTGGAATCCCGTTCAGTATATTTTTTAATGACCTCTGATGTTTTATCAGTCGAGCCATCATTCACCACCACCACTTTAAAATCCTTAAAACTTTGCTGTTGTAAAGAATCTAAAGTAAACGGGAGATTATTTTCCTCGTTGTGTGCAGGAATTATGATTAAAAATTTCAATGTAAATGATCAATGATGAATAACAATTGATAAATGATAAAATTCAACAATTAGCTTGCATCAATTATCATTTATCAATTATCGTTAATATTATTTATTGTGCGGTTTCAGCATATTTTTAGGGTCGAGAATTTCGTCTAATTTTTCCTGAGAAAGTAGATTCTGTTCCAGAACTAAATTATAAACACTTTTACCGGTTTCTAAAGCTTCTTTTGCAATTTTTGTAGACTGTTTGTATCCGATGTAAGGATTTAAAGCTGTAACAATTCCGATGCTGTGTTTTACCATATTCAGACAAACGTCTTTATTGGCAGTAATTCCGATGACACATTTTTCACGAAGCGTTTCTAAAGCGTTGCACAAGAAGTGAATATTCTCCATAATCGCGTGCGAAAGAACAGGTTCCATTACGTTTAATTGTAATTGTCCGGCTTCAGCAGCAAAAGTTACAGTCAAATCATTTCCAATCACTTTAAAACAAACCTGATTAACCACTTCCGGAATTACAGGATTTACTTTTCCAGGCATAATCGATGAACCGGGTTGCATCGGAGGAAGATTAATTTCAGATAATCCGGCTCTAGGCCCTGAAGAAAGCAATCTTAAATCATTACAGATTTTAGAAAGTTTCACCGCAAGACGCTTCATTGCTGAAGAATAAATTACATAAGAACCTGTATCTGGAGTTGCTTCAACCAAATCTGGAGCAGAAATCACCGGATATCCCGTCAGTTCAGCTAAATTTTTGGCACAAAGTGTCGCATAGCCGATTGGAGCGTTGATTCCGGTACCAATTGCCGTTGCACCCATATTGACTTCAACAAAAAGATTGGCGTTGTTATTTAATTTAGAAATATCTTCTTCCAAAGTGGCTGCAAATGCTTCAAATTCTTGTCCCATCGTCATCGGAACAGCATCCTGAAGCTGCGTTCTTCCCATTTTAATCACATCATGAAACTCTTTTCCTTTTTCACGGAAAGCTTCCACGATTCCTACCAATTTTTTTACTAAATTTTCGTTCATCTGCAACAATCCCATTTTGATTGCAGTAGGATATGCATCATTGGTAGACTGCGAAAGATTGATATGATCGTTTGGCGAGCAAAATTCGTACTCACCTTTGTTTTTACCTAATTTTTCTAAAACTCGATTCGCAATTACTTCATTGGCATTCATGTTAATAGAAGTTCCTGCTCCACCCTGAATCATATCTACCGGAAATTCGCTGTGGAATAATCCACCGATTAACTCGTCACAGGTTTCTGCAATTTTAAAATATAAATCCTGATCTAAAAGACCTAATTCATAATTGGTTTTAGCAGCCGCTTTTTTCACATACGCCAAACCTTTGATAAATTCCGGATATGATGACAAAAGCTGTCCTGAAATTTTGAAATTGTCTATTGCTCTTTGAGTCTGAACTCCGTAATAAGCATTTAAAGGCACATTTAATTCACCGAGTAAATCACTTTCTTGTCTGAAATTTTCCATTAAATATTATTTAATAGTTTAATTATTTGATTAATAAAAAACGCACCGTAAAGATGCGCTTTAAAAATTTATTTTGTAGGATATTTTTGATTTAAAGCTTGAAGAATTGCCCATGTTTCGGCATCCATAATCCCATCGTAGTTTTGAGGTCTGAAGTGATATTGCAATGCTTCAATTGTTTTTTTGGTAGCATCATCCCACTTTCCGTTAGGGTAAATTTCGTAGCCAAATTTCTGCAATGCAGTCTGAACCAAAAAGATGAACGGAGAGTCATTGTATCTCGTTGAAACATCAGTCTGTGCTAAAGTCAAAAGATTTTGTTTTGTAGCTTCGTCATACCACATTCCTATCTGATATTGGTCGTAAAGCTTTTTCCAAGGAAACTGTGGTCCCGGATCTTGTTTTCTTAAAGGGGCAATATCTGAATGCGCCAAAACATTGGTTGCAGGAATATTATATCTGGTTACAATATCTTTAGCCAAAGCTGCCACTTTTTTAATTTGGTCATCACTAAAAGGCTGAAAGGTTCTTGCTCCAGTTGCATCAGCTGTAAATCCCATATTTACAATTTCAATTCCAATTGAGGTGTCGTTTAGATTTTTATCTGTACGCCATGCACTTACTCCTGCATGATAAGAACGTTTGTTTTCGTCAACCAATTGGTAGATTTCATTATCACCTAAATTATTTACAAGATAATGTGCGCTAACGCCTTGCTGAGTAAGAACTGTTACCGATTTGTCATCCGGTAAAACGGTGTAATGAAGAATCAGATATTTTTGTCTGAAATTTTGTGCAATTGCAGGAAAATGAGTTTTCACAACTTTATATCCTGCAGGTTTTGCCGAAACAATAGAACCGTAACTTGCCGTGTTATCATTTTTAGTGATATCTGCAATATTGGTAGTAAAAAACTCTACTCCACTTTCTTTTGTTATTTGTGGTTTAATTTTTTCCTGAGAAGCAGAATTAATGACAGTTTTTGGTTGTGAGACTGGAGTTTTTGAGCGGTACGTATTTTTTTTAATATTTTTTTGTGAAGTACATGAAAAAACAAGTGTACTTAAGCTTATGATATATAATGTCTTACGCATTAGTTTAAATTTTTAATCATTTATAAGCGTAAAAATACACAATTTTTTTCTGAAATTTATTTGGTAAATAAAGAAATCTGTTCTATATTTGCACTCGCAATAACGGAGCAGCGATCATTCAAAAAGACGTTATTTAGGAGAGTTGCCTGAGTGGCCGAAAGGACATGTTTGCTAAACATGCGTACTGGAAACGGTACCAAGGGTTCGAATCCCTTACTCTCCGCATTTATTATTCTCGGGGCGTAGCGTAGTCCGGTCATCGCGCCTGGTTTGGGACCAGGAGGTCGCAGGTTCGAATCCTGCCGCCCCGACTGTTTTAATAGTTTTCTCAAAACTATTCAATGGGTGCGTAGCTCAGTTTAGAGCATTCCGATTTTCGGAACGGTCAAAGCCGAATACAATCACCTAAAAGTTTTCAGTAATTTTTTAAAAATTGCAAATGGGTGCGTAGCTCAGCTGGATAGAGCATCTGCCTTCTAAGCAGACGGTCTCAGGTTCGAATCCTGACGCGCTCACTTAAAACTCACAATTTTAATTGTGAGTTTTTTTGTTTTAATGACCTTACTATATTTTACCACATAGTTTTTTCTAAAATCTATCGACAAATATTCAAATGGATGAAGCATCCCGATTTAATCGGGACGGTCTCAGGTTCGAATCCTGACGCGCTCACTTAAAACTCACAATTTCTATTGTGAGTTTTTTTGTTTTAATGAACTTACTATATTTTACCTCATAGTTTCTTCTAAAATCTTTCGACAAATATTCAAATGGATGAAGCATCCCGATTTAATCGGGACGGTCTCAGGTTCGAATCCTGACGCGCTCACTTAAAACTCACAATTTCTATTGTGAATTTTGTGTTTTAATGAACTTTTTATATTTTTCTAAATCATTTTTTTCTAAAATAATTCACCAAATATTATTTAGCAAAAATATTGGAAAAATTCTCATTTAATCTTCTACAAATTTTCTTCTTGCTGCTTTCATTCCAAAATAAAACATTGTTGTAATAGAAAGTCCTAAAAAGTAAAACGACCACTTCCAGGAGGAATCAAAATCGTGTAATTTACCAAAAATAGCTGGTCCGAAAGCTGCTATCAAATATCCTATAGATTGTGCCATTCCTGAAATTTTAATTGCATTGGCACTGGATTTTGTTCGTAATGAGAAAAATAAAATTGATAAACTAAATGAAAGACCATTTGATAAACCTAATAATACTGCGGTTACATAAATCCATTCTGATTTCAGCCACGCAAACATCAAAACACTTGTTAACATCAATATAAAGATAAAAACAATCATCGCTTTTTGATCTTTCATTTTATTTGCAATAATTGGCCCTACAAAAGTGATTGGAATCATCGAAATTTGTATGATAAATAAAATCCAGCCCGGTTCGTTTCCCTGCATCCCATAATCGCCAAGAACAGCCGGTAACCACGAGATCAATGAATAATACACCAAAGACTGAAGCCCCATAAAAATACTGATATTCCAAGCCTGTTTAGATTTAAACATATTAAAATCAGATTTAACAAGTGAAGCACCTGTCTGTTGTACTCTGGATTTATTCAGCAACAATTCTACAGCTACGACAAACAACGCTAACAATGCAATTACAAGCCAAATCCCTAAAGAACCTCGCCATCCGTAACCTGTCCATTCACCAAGACTTACACTGTATCCTGAAGCCAAAGCTGCAGTAAGATTCATAGAAACAGCAAAAATACCTGTCATTAAACCTATCTGTTTCGGAAAATTATTTTTAATATAACCTGGCGTAATAACGTTTCCGATACAAACTCCTAAGCCAATCAATACTGATCCTGTAAATAAAGTCCAGACCGAGCCAAATACTCGCATAAAAAGCCCGAAACTTAAAATGATCAATGCGTATAATAAAAATCGATTGATACTGAAACGGTGCGAAAATTTACTCACCAAAACCGAACAGCTTGCAAACATAAGAAGCGGAATTGAGGTAAGCATACTGCTTTGTAAATTATTTAAATGAAGCGAATTGCTAATTTGATTCAGAACCGGACCTACAGAAGTAATAGGAGAACGCAAATTACTGGACACTAAAACCAAAACCAATACATTTATTATCAACAGGATGTAAGAAAAATCCCTTCTTGTTTTATTTTTCATGATGTTCTATAAAATTGATATTACAAAATTAGCTTGGTTATTTTATATAAATTTGCCATAATATTAATCTGAAACGACATAATTTCTGCCGAATCTTTAGACATTGATGAAATTTTTTAAAAAAAATTAGATTTTACATTTTAGACTATTTTACAAGTCAATAGAAGTTTAATTTCTAAAATAAACTCCTTCAACATCTTCATAAAAATCCTTTTTCTTATCAACCTATAAAACTGCAAATGCGAGACATTTCTATCTCGCATTCAACAGCTATCATTTCAATTATTTTTGATATAAAGATTTAAAAAACTCAGAAGATATTTAAATTAATGAGGATTAATTCCCATTGTCGCTGCTTTCCTGATTGCCCAGGCTACAGCATTCAGCTCCAAAATAGAGTTATAAACAAATTGAGCCTGAGTAGCATTATTGGGATACTGTCCATATCTTTTAGTCAAAGGAACTCCGTTATTATATAAACTTGGATATTCTAGTTCACTAGTTGAAGTTTCAGAAGCCCCAACCGAATCGCCAAAATACACAAAGTTCTTAGTATCATTATACCAAACCGTAGAATATGAAGGATCTACTGTATACTTTGAAAATTGATTATTTGCCGCTGCAACCTGCACTGAATTAGCGGGAAGTTTTGTAACTATAATCGTTCCTGTTGAGCTATTATCTTCGCCCCAATATTTTCCTGCAGTATTTCCGAATGGCCCATTAATAATCGGGTCATTTTGCAAACTATTGATTGGGTAAACATTATCATCTACAGAACCATTACCTGCAATTTGTTGTTGTGCATTACCTTCTCCAAAAACGCCATTCAGTATCGTATTGGTTCCACTTGCATCATTATCTGCTGTACCGTAGATTAATACTCCTCCGGCATTGACATAATTATTGAGTGCAGTGGCTAATCCGGCAGTAGGAGCCAAACCAAACGAATAATACAATACAACATCTGGTTTTACAGCGCTATTCAAATTAGTTATTGCAGTACCAGAATTATTTGTATTCCATAAGTTATTGAAAGAAATCATTTTAACTTTACCTGAAGGACCAAAACTCGAACTATTAAAAGCTTTAGCCCTAATATTACTTGGGTGCCATGAATAAACATTATCGGCACCAATTACAGCATAAGTCATAGCCGGCAAAGTAATCGGTATTTGCGCATTACAAACTGCATTACCTGCAGATGTATTTGATGTGATGGTTACCTCAAAATTTTCATTTACAGTAGGTGCCTCACTCCCCATTAATGTAACCATATTTGTACCCGTAGAAGAAAATACTCCTGCTGCAGTAAAAATCACACCGTTCAACATAGTTGTAGTGATAATATATGATCCTGGAGTGCTCACATTTACATTCATTGTGATATTATTACTTGATGTTAACGCAACTCCTTTCAAATATGTGCCGTGTACAGAAACAGAAGAACAATTTAGCGTATAAGTAGCAATATCAGTCTGAACATTCACTTTCACTGGTGGCGTACAAGTAACATCAACACCATTCGCATTGATTGCTAAATCATCTGTCTGTGCTGCAACAGGAATCCCTTGTCCGAAAGCTTGTATCGTATAAGAACCTGGTTTTAGAAAAGTTCCTGATACAAAAAAACTGTATCCGTTTACAGTCGTTGCATAAAACGTATATTCACCTGGCTTAGTAACCGTTACTGGAATAGTTAGATAATGGGAAGAAGTAAGCTCTTTTCCTTTTACGTAATTTCCTTTCACTTGTATTGCCGCACAATCAAAAGTGAACTGAGATTTCCCTAAGGCACCACAAAGGCTTTTCCATTCCTGTTCTGCATGATTCCAATAATTGTAACAATCTTCAGTAATGTTATAAATTAGCATACTATTTTGTGCCGTGTTCATATTGGGAGTAAGTTGAACATCTCGTTGAGTTTCGGTATAGCGCGGGATAATAATTCCGTTGTATTTATCCGGGGTTGCACTTGTGGGATCCATCCGCTCAGAAACATGTAAACCTGTATGCAAAGCTGGCTTATCTGTATTTATCCCTACTTGCGCAAAGCTCAATGACAAACAAAAAAAGCTCATCATTATTAATATATATTTTTTCATTATTTTTTTTTATAATTATTATATTCAACCCAATTACCCTTTTGATAAAAGAACAAAGGAGGAGGTCTTATCATTAAAAAAGATTGTATAAATATTAAATAAAGAAACATAGGATATTAATATAAGCAGATATATTCTAAGCCATTTATAGAGCTAGAATTGGTCAAAATTTGCGTTAAAATGAGAAATATTGTAGAGTGGTAAGACTAATTTATTTAAAAAAATAAATCTCACATTTATGTTTACTGCAAATATATAAAGATTATACAAGAGACCTCTTATATACAGCCCCTCATAATCCCACGCGAGTACAAAAAGAGGAGAATCTATTTTACAAAATCCTGTAAATCAATACAAAGTGAAAAATAATTTTTATAACAGAAATAAAGAAAAGCAAGCAAAAACACGCCTTCAACATTCATTAAAAGCTAGAAAACCATAATGTAAAATCAATATCAGAAGGTATATTAAGTTTTTTTCTCAATCGGTATTTTCTTCCTTCGATAGCTTTTAACGAAGCATTGGTATGAATTGAAATCTCTTTAGTTGTAAGTCCTAATTTCATTATAGCACAGAGCGTAAGTTCTGAAGCAGAAAGCGAAACTCCAGTATTATCAAATAGATTTTTTTTAAAGTAAGGAAATATTCTTTGAAATTTTTCAAGAAATACAACATCATTCAAGGAAATAGCAATCAATAAATCTTTGAAATTTTCATCAGAAAGTTCTTCAGAATTAAAAAGCTCCCTTAATGTTTTTATTTCAGTATTAAGATGATCTATTTTTTCTCTTTTTAATATATTCCGATGAAGTGCTTTATAGTAATCATTTCTTTTTTCTTCTAAAAAGAAATAATTAACACCAAGTAAAAGAAGTTTACAAGTTAAATTAATTATTAAAAAACCATGCTCTAATCCTTGGTGAGAAAATTGTGCTTCTACTCCCCATAATTGAAAATTATTGAGCGCAGAAACATATAAGCAAAGAATCACAAATAAAAATATTGACACCACAAAAGCAGTGTCTTTTTTTACACTAAAAAAAATAGGTATCGCGGTGAGTATTGAAAAATAATATATATAACACCCACTCTCTACACTAGTAATCGAAGCATAATAAGTAACAACTAATGTTAAATAAATAAAAACTGAAAAGATAAAATATTTGCTTTTAGTAAATTTTTTAAAGAAAAAACTACATACAGCAATTACCAAGGATGTTATCCCTAAAAAAAATACATCAAATTCTAATCCTATTAATAAATAAGTTACAAACCCTTGAAATAAAAAGATTACGAATAGCAGAAACAAATATTGATTAACCATAATCGTAAAATCTTTGTCTCTATTTGTATCTGAATCATCCAACCCCTGAAAAGAAATAAACTGATATAGTTTTATTGTTTTAGATTTTATAAGACTTAGCATCCGTTAAAAATTACAGGTTAAAATTTACGCTACGATTTTTGGTAAGCTTAAATTTACAAATTTTTATTTTAGACTTACTCTGTTACAGCCAAAGTTCAAAAATATTTATTTCTGTAAATCATCCAATCAATCTTCTCAATCTTTAAACAAGGATGAATGATTCTAATAAATACAATTAGTGATGAAAAAAAAAGTAAAATTATTTTTACTTTTTTTCATCAGACAAGTCCATGATTATTAACACAATAATGACAACAAAAGAATAAACATGTAATATTCATTAAAAATTATTACAAATTTAATTTTGAATTGTGAAAAAATGTCCTATATTTGCACCCAGAAAAAACAAGGTAATTCTTGTTAAAAGATGACCTTTAATCGGGGCGTAGCGTAGTCCGGTCATCGCGCCTGGTTTGGGACCAGGAGGTCGCAGGTTCGAATCCTGCCGCCCCGACTGTTTTAATAGTTTTCTCAAAACTATTTAATAAGTGTGTAGCGTAGTTTAGAGCATTCCGATTTTCGGAACGGTCAAAGATGAAAACACTCACTTAAAGTTTTCAGTAATTTCTTAAAAATTGCAAATGGGTGCGTAGCTCAGCTGGATAGAGCATCTGCCTTCTAAGCAGACGGTCTCAGGTTCGAATCCTGACGCGCTCACTTAAAACTCACAATGAAAATTGTGAGTTTTTTTGTGTACATTAGTTTCATGTGTTTTTGCTACATACTTTACTCTAAATTTCTTGACAAGTATTATGTCGGAAGTTCCTGTGAAGACTTACAGGAAAGATTAAGAAAACACCTTTCAAACCACAAAGGATATACTTCAAAAACTAAGGATTGGGTCGTTGTCTATTTTGAAGAATTTCCTGATAAAAGCTCTGCATACAAAAGAGAGTTACAAATTAAATCGTGGAAAAGTAAAATTAAAATTTCTGAATTAATTAAAAATTCAGCTGGATAGAGCATCCCGATTTAATCGGGACAGTCAAAGGTTCGAATCCTGACGCGCTCACTTAAAACTCACAATGAAAATTGTGAGTTTTTTTGTGTACATTAGTTTCATGTGTTTTTGCTACATACTTTACTCTAAATTTCTTGACAAGTATTATGTCGGAAGTTCCTGTGAAGACTTACAGGAAAGATTAAGAAAACACCTTTCAAACCACAAAGGATATACTTCAAAAACTAAGGATTGGGGCGTTGTCTATTTTGAAGAATTTCCTGATAAAAGCTCTGCATACAAAAGAGAGTTACAAATTAAATCGTGGAAAAGTAAAATTAAAATTTCTGAATTAATTAAAAATTCAAATGGATAAAGCATCCCGACTTAATCGGGACGGTCTCAGGTTCGAATCCTGACGCGCTCACTTAAAACTTACAATGAAAATTGTGAGTTTTTTTGTTTTTAATGACCTTACTATATTTTTAACACATCGTTTCTTCGAAAATATTTCAACAAATATTCAACTAAATAGCATTAACATTTTTTTCTTTATCAATTTTTTTCTTTATTTTTAATATCCTGATTTAAGACCTTTAAAAAGATGGCAACACCGTCGGAACTATTAAAAAATTTAGACTACCTTCATCCGCTTAACGATGAGGAGCGTGACGCCCTATCTAAAATTGGCAAACCACTATTTCTTTCAAAAAAAACAAAATTGGTTGAGTCAGGCGATTTATTTGACCATGTTTTTGTACTTACAACTGGCTTATTGCGTTGGTATTTTGATTCGGATGATGGTACCGAAAATAATGTTTTTTTTACCTCAGAAAAAGAACACGCTATTATAGCCGGAATTCCGGAATATTATGACGACCAAAAGCAGACAAAATACACGATTGAAGCGCTTGTGGATACTCAATTATTGTTGTTCCCAAAAGATCAGTTCGAGGAGCTGGCTTTTCAGCATAAAGGCATTTTTCAGTTTTACATTAAATCTCTGAAAGTGATCATCGGTACTTTACGCAATCGTACAGAGCAATTGTGCAGCGATTCTCCGAGCGCTCGCTATGAAGTTTTCTTAAAAAACCGTCCTTACATTACAAGAAATGCAAACCGCAAGTATATTGCCAATTTTTTAGGAATCACCCCCAATTCTTTATCCAGATTAACAGCCCGCATACAAAAAAAACCGCCACCGAAAAAATAACTTAAGAATAGTTTTTCAGAGTTTCTTCGTTTTAATTTTGCACTGTACAAAAACCTGTATTACAGTCGATTGTACAAAAAGTATGATTTAAAACAAAAAAAATAATGAACAAAAAAATTCTAAGAATAGCTTCAGTAAGCTTATTCATGCTGTTAGCAAGTAACTCCGTAAATGCCCAAACTCAACCAGTAGAAGAAATTGGCACTTACATTACCCAAGAAATGTCATTTCTTAATATGACACCATTACAGGCACAACAGATTTATCAAATCAATGTACAAGCTGCTGCTGCGGTAGAAAATTTAGACCAAAAAAGTTTTGCTCAAAATTCTTCACAGAAAGAAAATTTCGAAAGTTTTGCAAAAATTTTAAAAGAAAGAAACCTTGCCTTACAGGAAATTCTTTCGCCTGCACAGTTCCAGCTTTTTCAGGAAAATAAAATCGCAAGAGCTGCTACTTTCAGAACGATGGTTATGGCACGTATGCTAGATTTAAGCAACGACCAGTTGACGCCAATTTTCAACATTAATCAGAAAGTGGTAGAAAACGTAAGAAAAGATTTAGATATCTACTTTTCTGCAAATAACAATAGAGGTAAAAACACCGCTCAACGCAAACTACACAAAGCATTGAAGAAAGCCGACAAAGCTTTTGACCAGATCTTAAGTCCACAGCAAGTCACCACTTATCATGAAAATGCCGATTTCTTACGCAGTGTACTTCGTGAAGAATACGGAACTAAAAATTAGTTTTTTATCATGCTTTATGATTCTCGGTATTATCTTAACTGATATGCCGGGATTTTTATCCCAAATTATTTTACTATGCAAAAATTACTTACAATACTGTGTTTATTCATGTGTTGCGGCCTTTCGTATGCTTCCACAGGAACTTTAGAAGATACTATCGCAGATACAGCTTCTTGGCTTATCATGCTTATTCTACCATTTGCCGGAATATTTCTTTTTTGGAAAGTTCATATTTATCCTGAAAAAGTGGCAGAAAAGAAAAACCATCCACAATTAAATGCCATCAAAAGCATGTGTCTGCTTTCATTGGTATTTGGCGGTCTTCTTTGGCCGGTTGCTTTAATATGGGCAAACTACGATTATAAAAAAGAAAAAACACCTTCTTCAGATTCGGAAAATTTAGATTCTTCAAGCGGAAAAGAAGAAATTTTAGTTGAAGAAAACCAATCGATTTCAGAAGAAACACAAAATCATTAAGAATAAAAAATTATGTTAGAATTACTTATTGGAATATATGCCGGAATTTGCTGGCTTCTCATTAAAAAATTAAAATTAATTCCTTGGAATTTCAATACGCAGGTTGTTGTCTATTCCTTGCCAATTTTCGGGTCTATTGCTCTTATTTTGAGTCTGAATTACTTCTGCCCGATTACATCGGATGTAAAAGTAGGTAACCGAAGCGTAGATATTACTACTCAAACTTTAGGAAGAGTAAAAAAGGTATATGTAAAAACCAATCAGGAAGTTAAAAAAGGAGATACATTATTCACTATTGACCCGTTACCTTATCAACAAGAAATAAAATCTTTGGAAGCGCAGCTTAGTAACATGAAATCTACCGTTTCGTCTTACAATTCAGATATTGATGCTTCTCGTAAAAATATTTTGAGTTTGCAATCTCAATTGGATTTGAGCAACAAGAGAATAAAGCAATATCAGGAATTGGTAAATGCAGGTGCAGCCAATAAATTTGATTTGGAACAGGCAATGTCAACTTCACAGGATCTGCAATCAAGAATCAGTGCAGCACAGGCTCAGAAATCATCTTTAGAAACCAAATATAACTCTAATTACAACGGAGAAAACGCTTCAGTTTCGGAAATCAAAGCTAAACTAGAACAGGCAAAATGGAATCTTTCTCAAACTGTTGTTTTAGCACCAACAAACGGTTTTATTCCCAACGTACAGCTGAACGAAGGAGCAATCATCGCACCGTTCAAATCTGCTTTTGTTTTAATTCAAAAACAACAGTCTATCATTGCATTCTTTTCTCAAAATGAATTGGAAGCCGTAAAAAATGGTGATGAAGTAGAACTTGCTTTAAAAACCTCACCCGGAAAAGTGGTAAAAGCAAAACTGGAATATGTAATCGATGCAACAAGCCAGGGTATTATGAATAATGCAGGAGGAATGTTTGGCGGCAACGGAACAACAGCCGGAATTCCGGATACCGCGAGACAATTGCCTGAAACAGACGGGAAATTGATTGCAAAATTTGTTTTAGATGAAAAAGAAAAACCATTAACAGTAGGTGCGCGAGGTACAGCAGTTATTTATTCTGATAACATTAAACCTTTACATTTAATCAGAAAAGTGATGGTGAGAGTGAACAGTAAAGTCAATTACTTAATTCTAAAACTTCACTAAAATGGTAAAGAAAATAAGTATTGCAAGCGTTTTGTTACTGACTTTAACCTCTTGTATTGGCTACAAAAATGCAACACCTGAAAAAATAGAAGCTTTAAAAAACACCAGCGAAATAAAGGCAAACATCGAAATCCCTGATAAATGGATTCAAGATAAAGAAACAGACAACCCCGATTTTTCTTATCAATGGATGAATGAGCTTATTACAACCGAGCTTGAAGTTTTGGTAAAGGAAGGACTTGCCCACAACGCAGATATTATTATCTCTAAAGAAAAGCTGAATCAAATAGAATTGTCGATGGATATTGCAGGAAGTAACCTTTACCCAAGTGTAAATGCGTTGGCAAATACCAGCAACAATCTTGTAAGCGGAACTCACATTGGAAATTTACAATTAAAAGCTAATTGGGAACTCGACCTTTGGGGAAAAAATAAATCAGCAGAAATGGCAAGCGTAAGTCAATATTACTCGGTGGCATTTCAACAAAAAATGTTGAAGCAATCGGTTGCTGCGATGATTGCCAAAGCTTACTATCTAAATATTGCAGGGCAATATCAGGAACAGAAAATCAGTCAGTATATTGGTATGACTGAAGACTTGAAGAAAATTTATCTTGTTCAAAATAAGGTCGGAACAGCCAATGAAATTGATTTATCCAACATCGAAAGTGAAATTATTTTGCTGAATTCTTATCTTGAAAAAGTAAAAAATGCCAATTCACAATCTCGAAGAAGTTTAGAAATGCTTTGCGGAAGATATCCGGAAGGCTTGCTGAAAGTTAATGCAGAATTTTCAGCTTTAAAACAGGAAATTCCAGCCAATTTTCCTTTAAGTCTTTTAGAAAAAAGGTCTGATATTATGGCGCAACAGTTTCAGATAGAAGCCAGTTTTTACGAAGTTCAGGAAGCAAAAGCGGCAAGATTACCTTCCATCAACATCAGCGCAGCTTTTGGTGCAGCAGAAACCAATGTAGGAGCTATCAGCAATCTTTTTTCCAATCCTTTGATAAAAGTTGGCGGCGGATTGACAACCCCAATTTTCAACGGAGGAAAACTGAAAAAGAATGTTGAAGTAAAAACTTCAAAGCAAAAACAAGTGATAGAAGAATATGCAAAATCAGTGCTTTTGGCCTATAATGAAGTAGAATCTGCATTAGCCAATCTCAGTTCTATCGAAAAGCAAAATGTTTTTCAAAAACAGGCAATTTCCTCACTGGAAAGGAATGTTGATTTAACGAAAAAACAAATAAAAATCGGCAGCAATAATAGTTTTGTCTTACTCCAAAAACAGAGAGATTTGATAAAAAAAGAGATGAATATCATCGACCTCGACCTGCAACAACGCATCGAAAGAATCAACCTTTATATGGCTTTAGGAGCTAATGGTCTTGAGCATTTTTAGAAATATTGGTCTCAGTGGCTTTTCAGAAAAGAAAAGCAGGCATGGGACCTTTTTATATATATTCAATTTCAAATAAAATAAAAACCACTGCAAAAATACAGTGGTTTTCAAATTTATAATTAAGATTATTTCAATCGATAAGAATTGCCATCCCAAAGATACGTTTTTGAGGCGTTTTTCTTCTTTTCACGCTCTTTCTCATCTTTTTCCATCTCTTCCGTTTTAAAGATAAAAGCATCGGGAATTCCGCCTTTATCATTAGGAAAAACAAATTGTTCACTGTGGTAATAAACATCTGCATCTCCCACGTTCATCAATTGAGGAAGCACAATCATTTTTTTATCTTTCACCAAAACATATTGGTCATAACTTGCAATTCCACAGGCTTCACCAGAAACCATGGCTTTTAAAGTAAATTCTACATTTTTTAGCTTATGATTGCTCTCAATATTGAACGTTCCGTAACTCAGACTTTCGGCTGAACCGGTATCGAAAGAAACCTCATCGATCAGCGTATTTCCTTCAACCATTTTAATGGAAGCAATATTTTGCTTTATAACAATCTCAGGATATTCCTTATCTTTTTTATTAATGGTTTTTGTTAAGCCAAAAAGAAAATCATACCCGTTTTTAGTTCTGTAACCTATACAAAGATTTCCGCCCCAAACGTAGCCTTCTGATGTTTTATCACCTTTCTGGTAAGATATTTTGTACCAATTGGCTCTTCTTTCGCCTAATTTTAAAATCGTTTCATCTTGTTTAAGAATCAAAATCTGCTGATTCGTTTGTAAAGAATCGAGAATTTGGGCACTCACATTGGGTGACTGTCTGATTCTCGTAAAATCGGTGAAAATTTTCTGCGTTTTATTTTCTTCAAAATGAAAAACTCCGTTTGCATACTCATAATCTTCTTCCTGCGCAGAAAAAAACTGAATGATGCATAAAAATAAAACAGTGATGAATGGTTTCATATTTTTTAGGCTAATACTGAGGTTGAGATTAAGGTTGAGGTTAAAATATTATGATAATATATCTTATTTTTCAAGCAATAAGCTTACCCATTCTTCACGCTGTAATTTCTTTTTCAGTTCTAAATTATTTTCTTTACAAACTTCCAAAATATCATCAACATCGAAGAAACACAAGCCTGAAAGCAATAATTTTCCACCTTCGTTTAAAACAGAAACATACGTTGGAATATCTGAGATCAAAATATTTCTGTTGATATTCGCTAAAATGATATCGTAATTTTCTTTTCCTAAATTATCTGCAGTTCCCAGCTCGATATCCAATTCTACACCGTTTCTTGCAGCATTTTCTTTTGAGTTTTCAACTGACCATTCGTCAATATCAATGGCTTTTGTATCTCCGGCTCCGATTTGTTTTGCATAAATCGCCAAAACTGAAGTTCCGCAACCCATATCCAAAACTTTCTTCTCTTTAAAATCGATATCCATCATTTGCTGAATCATCAAATGCGTTGTTGGGTGATGGCCTGTTCCGAAAGACATTTTAGGCTGAATGATAATTTCGTGCATTCCTTCTACAGATTCATGGAATTCTGCTCTGATCAATACTTTATCATCGATATTGATCGGTTCAAAATTCTTTTCCCACTCTTCATTCCAGTTGATATTTGGCATTTCGGTGAAAGTATATTCTATTTTTACTTCCTCATTTTGAAAAAGCGGTAGAGCTTTCAGTTCTTCTTCTTTGAAAAGCTCTTTCTGAATATATCCTAAAATACCATGAATTTCTTCTGTGAAACTGTCGAAACCTATTTCGATAAGTTCTGCCATTAATATTTCGTTCCAAGGCTGAAGTGGAGAAATCTTGAAATCGAATTCTAAATAATTTTGCATGTGAATAATTTGTTGCAAAAATAAAGAATTAACATTAGAATCTTTGCTATTAGTATTAGAGATGTCACACTGAGCGAAATCGAAGTGTGTTTTTTTTAACACAAAAACGAAACAGTTGTCATTCTGACGAAGGAAGAATCTAGGCTTTTTTTTGAGATTCTTCACTTCATTTTATTCCGTTCAGAATGACACACTTTGCACTTAATATTGTTTTTAAAATTTGAGATTGCTTCATCGCTTCGCTCTTCGCAATGACAGACTTTACATAAAAAAGCGGGCTAAAGCCCGCTTCTATTGATTTTATTATCTTGATGTAGAAGTTGTTATTATTTATAACTACCTCGTCTTTTTGTTTTCACAAAAATCCACCTCTTCGAGGAAGGAGAATTTTAGCATTTCTAATACTAACTTCTAATATCTAGTTTCTAACTTCTAAATTAAGGATTTGTAGAGAAAATAGAGCCATTAGCGATCAAAGCACGTCTGTTCATTTTCAAAATATCTCTTACCCATTCTGCAAAATCTTCAGGCTGAAGAACTTTATCAGGGTTTCCGTCTGTTAAACCACCTTGGATAGACATATCTGAAGCAATTGTACTTGGAGTTAAAGTAATTACACGAATGTTTTGCTTTCTCCATTCTGCCATCATTGATTGAGATAAAGAAACGACGGCTGCTTTTGAAGCTGCATAAGCCGACATATTTGGTCCGCCTTTCAATCCTGCTGTAGAAGCTACATTCACAATATCACCTTCACCTTTTTCTTTTAGATATGGATAAACAGCCTTTGCTGCATAATACACTCCGAAAAGATTGGTTTTGATTACCTGCTCCCAAGTTTCAGACGGCATTTCTTCAATAGAACCGAAATCTCCGATTCCAGCATTGTTGATCAAAATATCTACTCCGCCTAATTGCTCAACAATAGATTCTATTCCTGCTTTCACATGAATTTCATTATCGATACTAAAAACTGCGTACGCTGTACTTACACCCAATCTCTGGATTTCGTCAACAGTCATTTTAAGGTTTTCTTCGTTTCTTCCTGTGATTCCTATATTCACTCCTTCATTCGCAAGAATTAAAGCGATTGCTTTTCCGAGACCTCTTCCACCACCGGTAATGATGGCGTTTTTTCCCTTTAGATTCATTATTTAAATTTTTATGGTGCAAATTTACGAAACCATTTTTTCAAACAAGTGTTTATATTTTTGATTTAATAAAAATTAATCATCAGGAAATTCTATATCAAAACAAAACCAACTTACGAATAAGCTGGTTTCTGAAAGTAATATATAAAAAGTAAAAACTGATTCTAAGGAATAAGAACTGAGTTTTGAACCTCAAATTCTTGTGATGCAGAAAATTCATTTCCGTACATGTCGAGCGCTTTCACCTCAACTTTGTGCTTTCCTAGTGTTAATTTATTTCCAAATCCTCCAGTCCAAATGTGTTTTGACTGTTCCGGATTTGAAGGTCTTCTTCCTGGAAATATTTTATCTGTAGCATCCCATTTAAAAACCGAGTTTGCAAAGTTGGGGTCGATGGTTTCGTTGTATTCCATTTCTTCCCATTTTCCGCCGTCAATTCTGTATTGCACTTTATCTTTTTTGCTTCCCATAAAGAAGTTGGCTAAAATTTTAGCCGAAGTTTTCGATGGATGAGGAATCACTTTCGGAACATACAATTGAATTTGATAATCTTCAGGTTTTCCTGCTGTTTTGTACTTCACTTTGTACTGATTATCATTAAAACTGATGAAAGAATATCCTTTTGCAGTACCGTCTCTCATGGTTGAGGTCGGCAAACCGATTTCGTCTGAAGTTCCAGACCACCAATCGCCGCAAGTAGTTCCTACATTATATTCGTGAAGGTCTTTTGTACCTTCCCAGCCTTGAGCTTTTCCATAAAAAATCTGCTGCTGAATGTGAGTATGAGCCGATAACATCAAGGCATTTGCAAATGGAGAAAGCGCATCAAACAATTTTTGACGGTCTGCATTTCTGAAATTATCTTCATTATTGTGATCTAAAGGAATGTGAAAAGAAACGACGATCAGTTTGTTTTTATCAACCAGTTTTAAATCATTTTCGATAAACTGAATCTGATCCTCTCTAAAACCTCCCCAATATCCTTTTCCATCTCTCGGATCTGGGTAAAGAATATCGTCAAGTACGATAAAATGTACATTTCCATAGTTGAAAGAGTAATTTGCAGGACCAAAATTAACCTCAAAAGTTTCATCTGAAAGCTGATCTTCTTTCGCATCATAATTCATATCATGATTTCCCATCACGTTGTACCAAGGCAAACCGACTTCTTTCATCACATCGGCATAAGGTTTCTGAAGACTCAGATCATCGCCTACCAAATCTCCAAGACTGATCCCGAAAACTGCATTTTTCTTGGTTGATTTTACTTCGTTAACGATTGCTCTTTTGAAATAATCCAGCTGCTTTTCTGTGTAAGGTTGAGGATCTCCGAAAACCAAAATATCAAAGTTTTTGCTTTCGTTTTGTTTATGTAAAGCAAAATTTAATTCTTTAGGAAGTTCTCCTGTAGGTGCAGTTCCTTTATATTTAAAATCTGCAGGTGAACCTTTAGGCTTATATTGATAATAATATTGCGGTAAATTATTTTGATTTAAAGCCACCATATAACCCGATGGTTTAATGACAAAAACCGTCTGACCTTCTGTAATCGGTAAGCTGTATCTTCCGTTTTTATCGGTTAAAACAACCTGAGCTCCGTTTGAAACTGCAACATTTTCAATTCCTTTTTCACGTTTTTCTTTCTTCTGGTTTTTATTGATGTCTTCAAAAACATATCCTGAAACCGATGCCTGAGAAAATGCCATCGCTGAAATAAGTAAAGACGGTATAATTAATTTAAATTTCATTTTTAATATTTTTAAAAGATTATTGATTCCACCACATTTTTGTATTGATATTGTCACCACCCATACTTTGAGAAGCCGTTACATAATTATCATAATTCTGAACTTTTGTAACTGTTGGATAAGGCATTCTCTGAGGCATTTTTGCGTTATTCATCAAGCCTCCGTTGTTTGGCAATACAGGAAACCCTGTTCTTCTCTGCTCGTACCACTGTTGATGATCTACAAAGAACAATCCCACATATTTTTGAAGCATAATTCTTTCTAAAGTTCCGTTGTAAGCTACTTTAGGATTGGCAAAATAGTTTGCAGGCATTGTTGCTCCCCATTGTTCAAGAGTTGCTTTCACACCACTTTCGTAGAACGTTTGTGCACTTCCCGGAATAATTCCTTTTAAAGCCAATTCAGAAAGAATAAACTGAAGTTCCGCATAAGGCATTACCAAAATTTTCAACGGAGCTTTTGCTAAATTCTGATTTAAATTTGAAGGTTGATAATCGAATGTAGATCCCAATGCGTATCCAGAAGGAACACCTTTATAACCAATATTTGCATTTGCAGGCGGAAGACTTTTAGCCTGAGTAAAAAACAGACTTAATCTTGGGTCATTATTGTCTACCAAAGTCTGAGTGAAAAATCCACCTGAAGCTCTATATGCAGTAAAATCCTGCGGTCTTGCAATCGGCGGCATCAATGGTGCAACTCCTGAAATATCTAAAATAGCTCCATCTGCATTACTTTGAAAGATCGGATAAACTGTAGGATTATTTACAATCTCGTTGATTCTTGCATGTACATTTACTTCGCCATTCTTATTTAAAATCCTTGTTAAAAGTCTTAATGAAAGAGAATTACAGAATTTTTTCCATTTTATAATTCCTGCTGTACTTGCATTCGCCTGAAAGAAAAGATCACCTTCGCTCAATGTTTTTGTAGTATCAAAAAGCGTATTTGCTGCTTTCAGATCATCCAAAAGGAATAAGTAGATATCTTTCTGCTTATCATATTTTGGTCTCATGATATTTTCTTCAAGCCTTAAAGCTTCCGTCATCGGAACATCGCCAAATGCATCGGTAAGATTGGCCATAATCCATGCATTCAGAACTTTAGAAATTGCCAGATAATTATTGTTGTTTTCTTTTTTTGCAGCTTCATTCAGCTCTTTTACCTGTTTCAGCCATTTGTAGCTTGTATTCCAATATCCGTTTCCGGTACTTTCGGTTAAATAATAACGGCTTACTGTATTTCCTTCATTAGGAAAATCCAGAGCAACCTGCATGATATCGAATGTAAAATCATCGGCTCTGTTGTATCCGTAAGATCCCATTTCGTACTGAATCGGAACCAGAAAACTTCCTACAGAAGGCTGTTTTATTTTGCTTGTATCTGTATTGATCTCTTCAAAGCTTCTTTCGCAAGAATTCATACTAAAAACTGAAAGAGCAATTGCGGTAGATAAAAATATTTTTTTCATGGGTTGATCTTAGAATTTTAAATTAACTTGAAAACCGACAGTTCTTGCCGTTGGAAGCTGACCAATTTCAGCACCTGGAGTAATTGTAGAGTCATTCAGAGCAGCAACTTCCGGATCAAACATTGGGAATTTGGTCCACATCCAAAGGTTTTTACCAAAAACGGCTAAAGTAAGTTCAGTAAGTTTTAAAGGAGCAATCACCTCTTTTGAAAATGAGTAAGCGATTCTTGCGTCTCTCAATTTAATGAACGAAGTATCGAAAGTATTGGTTTCAATATTGGCTCTTCTGTAGTAATCACCGTAATATGCAGCTAAACCAACTGCTTTTGTATTCGGGCTGTAAGTTCCGTCAGGATTTAAAACAACACCCTGTCCTACAATCGTTCCACTAGGATTATCTCTTCCCATCAAAGTATTCTCAAGCTTACCTTGCTCAGACATTTTGTGATGAGTTTGTGAATACGCCATTCCGCCATACTGACCATCAAATGAGAAACTGATCTGCCAGTTTTTAATTTTAAAATCATTTTGAAAACCAGCTCTCCATTTCGGGAAAGCATTCCCTACTTTTTCTACTCGATCTGGTCTTGAAGGAAGTCCTGTAGTTGCATCATAAACTACTTGTCCATCTGCGTTTCTTACTAATTTAAATCCATAAAGATCTCCCAAAGAACCGCCAACAACTGCGTTGTAGTATAAAACTCCGGCTACTGTAGAAATTGTGTAGTAATTATCACCTGTATATTCTTCAGGAAGTGATATTACTTTATTTCTATTCATAGACCAGTTTGCAGAAACATTCCAGCTAAAGTTTTTAGATTTTACCGGAATTGCATTTAAACTCATTTCAATACCTCTGTTTCTGATTTCTCCTGCATTAATGATACGAGTTGTATATCCCGATTCTACAGGTGTAGAAACTCCTAATATTTCATCAACTGTTGTATTTTGATACAATGTGAAATTGTAGCTTAATCTATTTTTTAAAGCGGAAAGATCCATCCCAGCTTCGATATTGGTGTTTTCCTGAGGTCTTATGTTTGGTGCTACATATGTACTTGGAGTTAACACTGACCCTACAAAGTCACTTGGAGTATAATATTTATCGATTTGATAAGGTGAACCTCCAAGACCAACCTGTGCCCAAGAAGCTCTTAATTTCCAGTAATTAAAATTCGAACTTGATAATTTAAATATATCTGAAAGAATAAAACTTGAACTTACTGAAGGATAAAAAAATGATCTATTATCTTTATTTAATGTACTGCTCCAGTCATTTCTTGCTGTAACATCTAAGAATATTAAATTATCATAATTAGCACTTACTAAACCATACACACTGTTCATTTGCTGATCGTTGGGTTTAGGAACTTTTGTAATAAGTGCTATAGCGTTATTAAGACTATAGTCTCCTACAACTTTTAAGCCTTCGGCACGGAAATCGGTCATTACATATTGGTTGTAACGAATACTTCCTCCTGCATTTGCGCTAACATTAAATTTGCCATAATCTTTTTTGAATGTAAATAATAAATCATTATTAAACTCATTATTCTTAATATACTGCTCTCTGTAGAAACCTTTCAGGTAATTGGCAGAACTGTAAGGTCTCTTCGTTGTTCTTTCTTCATCAAGCATTTCGATTCCTGACCTTAACATCAAACTGAAATTTTTGTTGAAATCATAAGTAGCAGAAATATTTCCGGTAATTAATTTCTTTTCTACCCCATTCAACATTTTGTAAGCTATTAAATAAGGATTATCAATAAAAGAACTGAATGGATGAATCTGATCTACTTCTTCTTGCCCCGGTTTCCAGATTGGTTTATACCAAGCCAAATCAACATTCGGATTCTGGAAAATCATGAAATAAGAAATCGACTGATTGTTGTATCCCGTTGCAGGAAGATTATCACTTTTTGTATTGGCGTAGTTGAATTTTGTTGAAATTCTGAATTTATCTGTTACTTTATGATCTAATGAAATTGCACCATTAAAACGGTTAAAACCTGTATTCGGCATCATCCATTTGTTATCCAAGTAAGTTAACGAGGCTCTAAAATTTGTTTTATCTGTGCTGCTTTCTACAGAAACATTATTAGAAGAAGTTACACCTGTCTCCCAAAAACCCTTAATATTATCTTCATATGGTCTCCATAATTGTCTTTCTGCACTTTGCCCTAAAAGATTAGGATCATATTGAAAGTAAGACTGTCCGTTGAACTTTGGCCCGAAAGCACTACTCGTTCCACCTGTACTTACACCGTCTGCAGATGCACCGTAAGAATAGAAAAATTCTCCTGCTGTGTTTTTAGCTAAAGTTCCCTGTCCATACTGGTACTGATAATCCGGCCATTTTAAAACAGAATCATAGCTTAAAGTAGAATTAAAAGAAACAGTAAGTTTACCGTTTTTACTTTTCCCTGACTTTGTAGTAATCATCAAGGCTCCATTAGCTGCTCTCGATCCATACAATGCTGCCGCAGAAGCACCTTTCAAAACCGTTACCGACTCAATATCATCTGGATTAATACTATTAAGACCATCACCTAAATCTACTGGTAAATCCCCGCCCGTTCCTGCACCATACGCTGCAGTTCCGGTACCGGTTGTGGAATTACTCAAAGGAACACCATCTACAACAATCAATGCATAATTTCCACCCAAACCAAATGTTTTTTCTCCTCTAAGTGTAATTCTCGCAGAACCAAGAGGTCCCGCTCCTGCAGTCTGAATTTTCAAACCGGCAACACGGCCTTCAAGACCTTGAGCCCAGTTGTTGTTCTGAATGTTTTCAAAAACCTCAGCATCTACTTTCTCGGCTACATAACCTAAGGATTTATCTTGTCTTTTGATACCCAGAGCGGTTACTACAACTTCATCGATATTTTTGATTGTGTCTTTCTTCACCTGCTGCTGAGCTGCCATATTGACGCTCACCAATCCTAACACAGATAAAAGAAGTAATTTTTGAGTCTCTTTACGCATACACTTTTTTGTTTGCGCAAAATTAGAAAGCTATGACGAGCATAGCTTTAATACGGTTTTAACATATTTTAAACAATTTCTAAACGTCATATTAATTTATGATTAACGATAATGTATAATCTTTTAGCTCACAGCGCATTAAAAGAATGAATCATTTTTAATACAAAAAGTGAGTTATTTTAGCATAACTTTATTGTCTTTTCCTGAGAAAATAAAAAATGTTGATAGTATTTAGTTGATGGTTGGTAGGTTTAAATTCAATAGCTTTATTCTTGTATGCGATTTTTACGGATTGAAATTTAAAGATTAAAGTGTCGCTCCTCCGGAGCTTAAGATGTTTGAAAGGCTTTTACTACAAAAGTTTTGCTCCTACGGAGCAAAAAGTGAACTCATTTAAACAAAAAAATCCGCCCCGAAAGAGACAGATTTTATATAATAGAAAAGAATTTAGAATATTATTTATTCTTCAACTGATCCGGAATGTTGGTAGTAACAAATTTTACTCCTTGTTTTTTCAATTCGCTGTAAATTTCAACTTCATTTACCGTCCAAGAATTGGTGATTAATCCTAAAGCATTGGCTTCAGAAATCCATGTCGGGTTTTTCTGAAATACTGAATAATGATAATCTAATCCGTCTAAACCTTCCTCTTTAATTTGTTGTGGAGAAAGTTCACCTCTTAAATACTGAACTTTAAAATCGGGAGCTATTTTTTTGATCTGCTTACAGATATTTAAACTGAATGAAATATATTCACATTGAGATTCAAGCTTCATTTCTTTAATCATCTTAACGGTTTTTTCAACCATTTCGTTTTCTAAAGCTTCTGTCTTTGCTGGTTTTATTTCTACAATAAGCTTTAATGCTTTGTCTTTTTTACCAGATTTCAGATAATCCTTTAAAGTAGGATATTTTTCACCGTTTGAAAGTTTCAGTGTTGCCAGTTCTTTAAAATCGGTTTCAGAAATTTCCATTTTGCCGTGATGCTCGTCGTGATTAATGACCAAAACGCCGTCTTTAGACATTCTTACGTCAAACTCAGATCCGTAAATCTTTAGTTTTTGAGCATTTTGTAATGCTGTGATAGAATTTTCCGTTGTTGGAGGCTGCGTCTGAAAATAACCTCTGTGCGCAATAATTTGGGTTTGTGCATTCATAAAAACTGTCGTTAAAACTGCAAACCCTAAGATAAACTTTTTCATAATATCGATTGATCATTAAAATCTAAAAGCCTTTTTCAGACTTTTAGATAAAATTAGTACTTATTTTTTAGAATGAATATTTTGCTCCGATCTGGATCTGATAAGGATTCCCTGATAAAGGTGCTAAACCGCTGGTATTTTTAGCATATTCAAACTGTTTTGTAACTGGGTCGAATTTGTTTATTCTATACAAAGACATATTTCCATAAGATTTGTTTACCCCCCATTCTCTGTTAAGTAAATTGGCCAGGTTGAAAATATCAACAGAAAGTTCAAAAGCTCCAATTTTTTCAAACTTAATTTTTTTTGCTACACGTACATCCCAAACTCCATAGAATCCGTTCTTTCCTCCGTTTCTTTCTGCAATTTGGTTATTGTAATCTGTGATATAATTTTTCAAAGCTTTTCCAACTTCAGGATCATCAATCAGAGATTGCGTCAGTTGAGGGAAAATGTAGGCTAAATCATTAGTATCTACGAAATCTCCATTAATATTCCCTCCTGAAGTTACAGAGAAACGTGTTCCTCCAATTCCTGAATATCTGATTCCTAAAGTAAATCCTGCAATTGTAGGTGAGTTTCCGTACAATACAACTTTATTTCTGAACTGGTTATCAGAATACGTCATTCTCAGATTTCTGGGATCACTTTCTACCAATGTTGACAACGTTGCAGAATTCGCTACGTTTCCGTTGTAAGAAGTATTATCTTTAATATCAGACCACGTGTAACTTGCCGTGATTTCTCCGTCTTTCCAGTAACGGTAACTTGTATCGACTACAAATGAAAATTGATTGACTTTACCATCACTTACCAATTCCAAAACTCTTCCGAACTTTTTATTGATTGTTCCTACTTTCCAATCTAAAGTTCCATTGGCATTAATTGCTGAAGTTGGAACATAAACACCTCTTCCTCCTTCATTATTAAGAGTGAAGAAAGGATTAGCTTCCATATTTCTGTCATAATAGAAATAATTGTTTCTACCTAAAGCCATGTAACCTGCAAGTCCCGCTCTGAATCTTTCGTTGAAGAAATGCGTATATGAGATATTTGCTTTGTAAACAATTGGGATCTTTGCATCTTCCCCTGTATAGTTGATCGTAGGAAGTTGATACTGAGATAATGTAGGAATAGTATTGTAATCGTTTCTGTAGCTGTTGAAATCTGGAGTAAGACCAATTTGTGAAGGGTTAACATCCACCGTTGCCAAATGATTACCATCAAACACCAAATTATTGATCACCATATAATTGTTGATATCTGAAGAGAAAATTCCTGCTCCGAATTTTAGGAAATCTTTATTTCCTTCATTCACATTCCACTCAAACTGAAATCTTGGCTGAATGACAAACGATTTGATTTGATTATCGGTTCTGATTCCCATTTCGTCAAATAATTTCTGATTAAACTGCGCTTTTGGATAGCCACCGTAATCAAGCCTTAAACCAGCCATAAAATCTAATCCTTTTGCAACTTTCGTCTGAATCTGACCATAAATTCCGGCATTCCAAATACTTGATTTCACAGAAGGGTCTTCAACCAAAGGAACTTCTCTGTAAAATCTGTTAGAAATAAGATTATTAAAATTAAACAGATTATCGCCACCGTTCACTGTAGGGTTTTCTCTGAAGTGGAATCTTCCGTTGACCTCACTTCCGTACACAGATCTCGCTTTTGTGTACATGAGATCTACCCCAAAAGTATATTTAATCTTATCGGTATTGTAATACAAGTTATCTACGATCTGGATCACATTATTTTTGAAGCTTTCCTGTGCAAAACGGTGACCTCCGATCTGAATATTTGTTGCCTTGTTTCCGTCAATATTCGTGATTATATTTTCTACAATCGCTCTCGGAACAGCATGTCCCAACTGGTCACTTTGATAACTGTCCTGGAAGGTATATAAATGCTGAACTTTCAATTCGTTCGTTATATTAGGCTTTAAATTAGATCTTAAAGTTAACAACAAACTGTTATCCATGTTTTTATCGGTTCCGTAAGACTCAAATGCATTAATGGCTGTATTGTCTCCTAATCCGTTTTTATTGAGGTCGTAAGTAAAATTGTTTCTTAATGTCAATAAGTTTTTATCATTAATCTGCCAGTCTAAACGTAAAAATGCGGCATCAGAATTCCTTACTTTATCGAAACTTCCAAATTGTGGAGAATTTCCAACACCGTATTTTGCTCTTGCAATATCGAGGAATTTATTAAGTGTCGCAGTTGTAGTATTTAATCTCAACTCATCTTCACGCGATTTGATATCCGCAATCTGCAAAGGTCTAGAATCTAACTGATGATCCCAAGCTGCGAAAAAATGTAGCTTATTTTTAATAATTGGCCCACCCAATGAAAACCCGAACTGAGAAGTAGAAAAATCAACATCTCTCTTGTTTCCACGAATATCATACGGACTCGAAAGCCAGTTGGTTCTCAAATATTCCCAAGCACTCCCTGAAAATTTATTGGTTCCTGATTTTGTAACCGCACTCACCGTTCCACCTCCACTTCTACCCAAAGTAACATCATACTGGTTGGTTGTGATTTTAAATTCTCTTACCGCTTCAATCGATATAGAAAAAGGCGCACCGCTTCGGCTGGTTGTAGATCCTGCAGAAGTTGGGTTTTTCGCCGTCATTCCGTCAATGGTAAAGTTGGTGGAAGAACCTAGCTGACCAGATAAGTTTCCGTTTTTACCGCTTAAAGGAGACAAATCTGTAAGACTGGTGAAATTTCTTCCATTTACGGGCAAAATTCCTATATTCTTTGCTGAAATAGCAGTTGCTGCTCCTAAGTTTCCTATTTTATTTTTAAGATTTCCATTGATCACTACTTCTTCAATCGTTTTTTCGCCTTCATCCAAATCAAGATTCACAGTCACCTGATCACCAAAATTCACATTGTAGCCTTCCTTCTTTTCATCATTTACGATTACCGTATAAGGTCCTCCTAAAGGTATTTCTTTGAAAATGTATTCACCTTTAGAGTTGGTTTCAGTTACTGTACGAAAACCGGTAGACTCATTCACGATGGTAACTTTCACCTTTTCTTGAACCTTCTTGCCCGTAATTTTCCCAACAATAGAAGCTTGCGTTGTTTGTGCATAGGCAATAGTTCCTATTCCCAAAAACAGAAGTCCCAATAAAATCTTTGCTTTTTTCATATAATAGATTAATTGGGGACAAAGGTATAGTGACTTTGTAAGCCATCTGTTTAAGGGTGTTTTAACATTTTTTTAATTAAATTGAAATATTATGTTAAATAAGTGTAAACGATAACATTATTCGATAGACTATCAGTTCGTTAGAATAGATTACAAAGTTTTAATTTTCTCAGAATAATTAATAGTGGTATTTTTTTAAACTATTATTTACATTATTTTTGTTGAAAAGATAGAAAACGCATGTCCGAAAACATTCAGCATAAAATAGAGCAACTCCGTAAAGAACTTCATCAGCATAATGAAAATTATTATCTGTTGGATGAACCCAGTATTTCAGATTTTGACTTTGATCTATTATTAAAAGAACTTCAAGATCTGGAAGCGCAATATCCGGAATTCCATGACGATAATTCGCCCACAATTCGTGTTGGAGGCGGTGTCACAAAAATATTCCCAACCATTCAACATCAGTTTAGAATGTATTCTTTGGATAATTCTTACGACTTTGATGATTTGGAAGACTGGGAAAAACGAATCATTAAAACAATTGACGAACCTGTAGAATTTGTTGCCGAGCTTAAATATGACGGTGCCTCAATTTCTATTCTTTACGAAAATGGAAAATTATCACAAGCAGTAACTCGTGGTGACGGTTTTCAGGGAGACGAAATCACAGCTAATGTGCGTACAATTTCAGATATTCCGTTGAAGCTAAACGGAGATTTTCCTGAAAGATTCTTTATGCGTGGCGAAATTTATTTAACCAGAAAAAATTTTGACAAGATAAATAAACTGCGTGAAGAAGAAGGTTTAGACCCGTTTATGAACCCAAGAAACACAGCCAGTGGAAGTTTGAAAATGCAGGATAGCGGTGAAGTGAGAAAACGCAGACTTTCATCGGTTCTTTACCAATTTGTTTCGGACGAAATTCCTGCCGAAACACATTGGGAATTGCTTCATCAGGCAAAAAACTGGGGATTCAAAATATCAGATCAGGCAAAACTCTGCAAAAATTTAGATGAAATTAAAGAGTTTATTAATTTCTGGGACACGGAAAGACATAATCTCCCTTTTGAAATTGACGGAATTGTACTGAAAGTCAATTCAATAAAACAACAAAGACAGCTCGGCTATACTGCAAAATCGCCACGTTGGGCGATGGCTTATAAATTTAAAGCTGAAAAAGTGGAGACCGAATTACAAAGCGTTTCTTATCAAGTGGGAAGAACCGGAGCAATCACTCCTGTTGCCAACTTAAAACCTGTTTTATTAGCAGGAACGATTGTAAAAAGAGCTTCGCTGCATAATGAAGACATCATCAAAAAATTGGATCTTCACGAAAAAGATTTTGTTTTTGTAGAAAAAGGTGGCGAAATCATTCCTAAAATTGTCGGCGTAAATACAGAAAAAAGAACATCTGAAAGCAAAGAAATTGAATATATCAAAAATTGTCCGGAATGTGGAACTGAGCTTGTAAAAGTAGAAGATCAGGCCATTCATTTTTGTCCGAACGATTTGCATTGTCCACCTCAAGTTGTGGGAAGAATGATCCATTATGTTTCTAGAAAGGCTTTGAATATTGACAATTTAGGAAGTGAAACGATCGAACAGCTTTATAAAGAAAGATTGGTTGAAAATCCTGCAGATTTTTATGCCTTAACTAAAGAACAACTTCTTCCCTTGGAAAGAATGGCTGAAAAATCAGCACAAAATATTATCACCGGAATTGAAAAATCAAAAGAAATTGCTTTTGAAAAAGTTTTATATGGAATCGGAATTAAGCACGTCGGAGAAACCGTTGCCAAAAAATTAGTCAAAAACTTCAACACGATTGACGATTTAAAAAATGCAACTGCAGAAGAACTGTGTCAGGTAGAAGACATTGGGATGAAGATTGCAGTAAGCATTGTTGATTTCTTTAATAATTCAGAAAACATTTTAATGCTCGAAAGATTAAAATCTTACGGCGTACAGTTGGAAAAAGGTGAAAATACCAATGAAGTTTTATCGAATGCGTTGGAAGGAAAAACCTTTTTATTTACCGGAAAACTCTCTCTTTTCACCAGAGAATCAGCCGAAGAAATGGTAGAAAAGCACAACGGAAAAAACATCTCTGCCGTTTCTAAAAACCTGAATTATTTGGTTGTTGGCGAAAAAGCAGGAAGCAAACTGAAGAAAGCACAAGACATTGGAACTATTACAATTCTTGATGAACAACAATTTTTGGATCTGATTGAGAAACATTAAAATTCAAAAATAATATTTAACACTGTAAGCCATTGGAATTTATTTTCAATGGCTTACTTTTGCGCTTTGATAAAAAAACAACTAATAATTTATGAGAAAAATTTATTTGATCATTTCCTTGATGATGTTCACCGTGTTTAATGCACAGATTGTGAATATTCCTGATGCCAATTTTAAGGCTAAACTTCTTGCTGCAGATGTAACAAACAGTATTGCCAGTACAAGTTCTGGTAGTTTCAACATCAAGATTGATACAAATAACAATGGAGAAATTGAAGTCTCCGAAGCACAACAAGTTGGTATTTTAAGGTTATACGGAGGAGGAATATCGGATCTTACAGGCGTAGCTTCTTTTTCAAATTTAGGAAGCTTGAATATATCTGGTAATAATATGACATCTATAAATTTAAGTTCCAATTTGAATCTGGGAGAATTAAGCGTTGATGGAAATAGTCAATTAAGCTCTATAAATGTCACCAATTGTAATCAATTACATAGAATCTATGTGAATGTCGCAGCCATAACAACATTAGATTTACAAAATAAGCCACTTTTAAAAAAGCTTTATATTCAAAATACCCCTCTTACATCTTTAAACATTATCAATTGTCCAATGATTCAAGAGATTGGCATCACGAACACCCAACTTGCAACATTAGATGCTTCTAACCTCCCAAATGTCGAAAATTTCTCAGCACAAAACAACCCATTACTTTCAAATATTGATTTTACAAATTCTAATATGGAAACTATACAGATTAGAAATAACAATTTATCAAATATCAATATTCAAAACCAGTCTAATCTTCGTGTTTTAGATCTTGGTCTTAATGATGTAACAAGTTTAACAGCGACAGGATGCCCACAGTTGGTAACACTTATTTGTGACAATAATTTATTGACAAGTTTAAATCTTTCAAATTATCCGCTTTTATATAGATTAGAATGTTTCAATAATAATATCAGCACATTAGACCTTTCCCAAAATCCCTTATTCGAAAATTTGAAATCAAATGGAAATGGAATGAGTTTTCTTAATATAAAAAATGGTAAAACACAGCAGGCTAATATGAGTTTTATTCACAATAATCCGAGTTTAGTGGTTTGCTGTGATACTGATGAGCTGGCAATATTTCAAAATTTAGTTAATAGCAGTGCTAGTCTTTATTCAAATTATCAAATTACTTCATATTGCACATTTACTCCAGGTGGAACTTTTTACACAGTACAAGGAAACACAAAATTTGACAGCAACAATAATGGCTGTGATGCAAACGACTTGAATAAATCTTACCAAAAATTCAACATTACCAGTGGAAGCAATTCTGGAAGTGTTATTGCAAATAATTCAGGAAATTATTCAATTCCGGTAAATACTGGTTCACATACAATTACCCCTGTTTTAGAAAATCCTTCTTACTTTAATATTTCTCCAACGAGCTTTGTCGCAAATTTCCCTGCACAAACAAGCCCTTTAATCCAAAATTTCTGCCTAACAGCAAACGGAAATCACAATGATCTTGAAGTTGTAATCCTGCCAATAACAGCAGCTTCACCAGGTTTTGATGCAAAGTACAAAATTGTCTATAAAAATAAAGGAACAACAACGCAATCTGGAACTTTAGTATTTAACTATAATGATAATCTGATGAATTTTGTGAACGCTACACTTGCTCCAAATTCACAAACTACCGGAGTTTTAAACTGGAATTTCACAAATCTTCTTCCATTTGAGACTAAAGAACTTACATTAACATTTAATTTAAATACTCCTACACAAACTCCTGCTTTAAACGGTGGGGATGTTCTTCATTATACTGCACAAATTAACGGAACAACTGATGAAACACCTGCAAATAACACATTTACATTAAATCAAACCGTTGTAAATTCTTTCGATCCAAATGACAAAACATGTTTGGAGGGAACTGCAATTACTCAAGCAAAAGTGGGAGATTATGTACATTATTTAATTCGTTTTGAAAATACCGGAACAGCAAATGCTCAAAACATTGTTGTAAAAGATGAAATTGATATTTCAAAATACGATGTATCTAGTTTGGTTGCACTTAATGCAAGTCACAATTTTGTAACAAGAATTACAGGAAATGTCGTAGAATTTATTTTTGAAAACATTCAACTTCCTTTTGATAATGCTACAAATGACGGGTATATTTCATTTAAAATCAAAACAAAATCCAATTTAGCATTAGGCGACAGTTTCAGCAATTTGGCAAAAATTTACTTTGATTACAATCATCCGATTATTACAAACACTTATACCACTACAGTTCAGAACGTATTAGGTACTTCAGAAATCAGCAATGATAAAACTGAACTTAGTATTTATCCAAATCCGGTGAAAGACGTTTTAAACATCCAATCGAAAAACCAAATTGTAAAAGCTGAAATCTACGATGTAAACGGAAGAATTTTGGTTTCTACTTCTTTAAAAGGTAATTCAATAAACGTTTCTGAGCTATCGAAAGGTAATTACATTATTAAATTATTCTCAAAAGATAAGACGACAGTACATAAATTTATTAAGAATTAATTTTTAAAAAAAATACTCATTAAAGACTGTCTTTTTAGGCAGTCTTTTCGTTTGATATTTTATCGTAATTTTATTTCATTAAACTATAAAAAATGGATTTTCTAAGAGACCACTCCATTCAAAACGAATTGCTTTTGATTTTCATTTCGGTATTTCTCGGTCTTTGCATCGGCGCAGAAAGAGAATACAGAAACAAATCTGCAGGACTAAGAACTTTTATATTGGTTTGTTTCGGGTCTTGCCTTTTCACCATTCTTTCTATTAAAATCGGGGTATCAAATCCCGATCGATTGGCTGCAAACATTATTACCGGGATCGGTTTTTTGGGAGCAGGAGTGATTTTTAAAGGAGACAATAAAATCGACGGAATTACCACCGCCACAACAATTTGGGCAACTGCATCCATCGGAATGGCAGTTGGTGCAGGATATGTTTATTTATCACTTTTAGGAACTGTTTTGGTTTTGTTAATTTTGAGTTCACTCACTTATTTTCAAACGTATATTGATCATACACATAAAATTCGGGAGTATAAAATTGCAGTCTCCAACAGAGAAAATCTTGATTATTGTGAAGAATTATTTAAAAGAAATCATTTGAAGTTCGTCGTCGTAAAACAGCAGTTTTCAAAAGGATCATCCAATACAACCTGGCTTCTTACCGGAAAAAATAATCATCATGAAAACTTGATTCAGCAGATGATGAATGATGAGAAAATTGATTCTTTTCAGTTTTAAAGCTATTCTTAAATCCCAAAATTTCAATTAAAAAATCAAATTTTATTGAATAATTCACACCCTAAAAATTTAAACAAACAAAGAGATCTTCTGCTTGATTTTTTCATGTAAATTCTAATCCTGATTTATATTTTTAATTCAATTTATTTTTAAAGCGTTTTTCAAAATTCAAAGCTATAAAGTATCACTATTTAACTTCAGGTAAAACTAAGGTTTAACGAAAATTAAATATTACTTTTACAATACGAAAAACTAATATCCATAAGGATTTCATGGAAAAACTGCTGAATATTTACAATAGTATAGAAGGCCTTTCTCAGGAAGAAGCTTTGTATCATGTCAACAAATTTGAGAAGATTGTTTTACCAAAAAAAACAATGATTTTAAAAGAAGGAACTGTAGAAGATTATCTGTATTTTATCGATAAGGGAATTATCCGTTTTTTTGTGAATAAAGTACATCCTACCGAACCTTCAAAAGAAATTACATTTTCTTTGATTTCAGAAAATATGTTCTGTAGCGCTTACGATTCTTTTATTACCCGAAATCCTTGTGCATATAATGTAGAAACGGTACAGGAAACTGTGATGTATAGAATTCATTTTGATGATCTTCAGGAGCTTTACGAAAGAAGTAAAGTCGGAAATTATTTGGGAAGAATTTCTGCCGAAAATCTATATGTACGAAAAACTCAGCGTGAAATTTCATTACTCATGCACAGTGCAGAAGAACGTTACAATAATTTGGTAAAAGCATATCCGCATTTTATAAGAGAAATTCCTTTGAAACATATTGCATCTTACATCGGAATAACTCCACAAGCTTTAAGCCGCATCAGAAAACAACTTTTATGAACCTATGTTCATTTTTTATTCAATATTTTTTGATTTATTTTGCAAACGAAAGCAAAACACAAACGATGTTTTTTTTTGTTTTCAAAACTCGAAAAACATGAAGACTATATATATTGAAAAGTTTTTTCCGAATATGATTCGAAAAAATATTTAACTAAAAAAAATAATCCGAAAAACCCTTCCTAAATTTTATTTTTAGGAAGGGTTTTTCTTTTCTTAAAAAAATTAAAATGCGTATTTTAGACAAAATTTTTAAATAATGATAAAACGTAATATTCTTATTGCTTCTGCGTTCTTCAGTTTCTCTTGGGGAATTGCTCAGCAATACGGCGGAATGTGGATTCCTACGGAACTCAATGAAAAGGAAATGAAAGATCTTGGGATGAAAATTTCTGCAAAAGATATTTTTAATACACAAAAACCAAGTATCAAAGATGCTGTAGTGCAGTTCAATGGTGGTTGTACAGCCGAAATCATTTCACCAAAAGGATTATTACTTACCAATCATCACTGTGGTTACGGGCAAATTCAGGCTCATTCTACTGTTCAAAACGACCTTCTTTCTAACGGTTTTTGGGCAAAAAACATGAGCACAGAACTTCCAAATCCGGGAGTGACAGTTGATTTTATTGTTGATATAAAAGATGTTTCTGCTCAGATTTTAGAAGACACCGATAATCTTCAGGAGCCGGAACTTGCAAAACAAATCGCTAAAAATATTGAGATTTACAAAAATTCTCAGAAAATAGAGAACTATCAGTCTATTTCTGTGAAACCGATGTATTACGGCAATAAATTTTACGCTTATGTGATCGAAACTTACAAAGATGTACGTTTGGTTGGTGCACCTCCTCAAAGCATCGGAAAATTCGGAAGCGATACAGACAACTGGGTTTGGCCGAGACATACAGGAGATTTCTCGATGTTCAGAATTTATGCTGATAAAAACAACAAGCCTGCAGAATATTCTAAAGACAACGTTCCTTACGTTCCGAAACATTATCTTCCGGTTTCTATAAAAGATAAGGCAGAGAATGATTTCACATTTGTATTCGGATTTCCGGGAAGAACTACAGAATATCTTCCAGCGATTGCAGTAGAAAAAATCATGAAAGAGATTGATCCTGCAAGAATTGCCGTGCGTGACGTTGCTCTAAAAACTTTAGACGAAAAAATGCGTACAGATGATGCGACAAGAATTAAATACGCTTCTAAATTTGCATCTGTAGCCAATTACTGGAAAAAATGGATCGGTGAAGTGGAAGGTTTGAAAAAATCTAATGCAGTACAGAAGAAAGTAATGTACGAAGGTTCTTTGGTTGCTAAAAATCATGAAGTAAAAGCGACTTTAGACCAATTGAATAAATTGTATAACGACCAGGCTCCTTATGCTTTAAATAATGCATATTACAGCGAAGTGGTAAGAAATGCAGAAACGTTTGCATTGGCAAATATGTATTCAAACTACATTACTTCTGTGGAAGCGGGAAGAATGGATGAAAAAGGAACAGCTGCTTTTAAAAACAAACTGACTTCTTTCTACAAAGATTACAGCGCTGAACTGGATTCTAAAGTTACCGCTAAACTTTTGGCATTATACGCTAACAAAACCGATGCACAGTTTTTACCGGCTGGTTTTGATAAATATAAAAATGAATCACAAAACATCACAGGTTTTGAAGAATTATCAAAAAATTCTATCATCACAGGAAGAAGCCAGGTGAATGGTGCTGCTCTTAACGGAGATATTGAAAAAGCATTTTCTAATCAGGATAAGTTAATCAAAACGATTAAAAAAGATGGCGTTTATCAGTTGTTTATGAGTATTAAAGATACTTACATGAAAACTGCTGATCCACAATTTACAGGTTTACAGACTAAGATTGATGCGTTGCAGAAAAAGTATATGGCGCAGCAAATGGCTACAGATAAAGACAGAAAATTCTTCCCTGATGCCAATTCTACGCTTCGTGTAACTTACGGAAAAGTAAAAGGATCTACTCCGAAAGATGCGGTAACTTACGATTACCAAACACATTTGGCAGGAGTTATGGAAAAATACATTCCGGGAGATTATGAATTTGATGTTCCTCAAAAGCTGATTGATCTTTACAACAAAAAAGATTACGGAAACTACAAAGATAAAAGTGGTGATGTTCCTGTAGGATTTACAGCTACGAACCATACAACAGGAGGAAATTCTGGAAGTCCGGCTTTGGATGCACACGGAAATCTTGTTGGTTTGAATTTCGACAGACAGTGGGAAGGAACAATGAGTGACATCAATTACGATCCACGTTTCAGTAGAAACATCATGGTTGATACGAAATATATTCTTTTCATTATCGATAAATTTGCCGATTCAAAATGGCTGATTGATGAGATGAAAGTTGTAAAATAACAATTATTTTATCTAAATCTAAAAGATAAGATTCAATATAAAACCCTTGAAGCAATTTCAAGGGTTTTCGTTTTATATTAAGTCTCTTTAAACTAATTTTAAATTTAACCACAAAAGATACAAAAGACAATTATAAAGTTATTATTAGATAATCAAAGTTCTCAAAAGAATAAAAAATCAAAGATTTTTAAAGGTTTTGTGTGCTTTTTTCAACTTTAAATAGAAAGATTTAAATCTTTTGCCACTTTTGCGGTTAAATAAAAATTAAAACAATTTTACATTACAAAACTCCCGCTCTTACACGGCTTAAAGTTTCGGGTGACATCAACAGATAAGAAGCAATGTGCGCTACAGAAGCACGTCTGGAAACAGAAGGAAGTTCTCTGCAAAATCGATCATACCGTTCTCTTGAATTTTCAAAACGCCAGGAATCTGCTTTTTGTTGAGAAACAATAAGCATGTATTCTATTGCAGCTCTGTATAACTGATTCATTTCAGGAAATTCATCGCAAAGTTTTTTCCATTTATCGTAATCCAGAAGAAATAATGTAGACGGCTCCAAAGCTTCGATCAACAAACGAGTAGGTTGTTGTAAAAATACACTTTCAAGGCAGGTTGCAATATTGCCTTCACAGGAAAAATGTTCTGTAATATCTCGTCCATCTTTATAATAAAACTGACGAACCAACCCTTTTTCTACAATATAGAGATAACGGCTAACTGTGCCTTCTTCTAAAATTATTTCATCTTTTTGATACTGCTTCCGTATCAATATCGATTCAAACTTCAACATTAATTCCTCAGAAAGTGGCACATTATATTTTTCGACTAGAGTTTTAATTACATTCATTATAAAAAAATCAGGGTTTAAAATTATTAATTTTAATCGAATCAACACGAAAATGACGTTCGTCATTTTGCTTTCGTTAATCTGTCACTAGCTTTGCAGCATAATTTTAAAAACAAACATGGCTCAACAGAAATTACCGCGAATACGTCTCAGTATTTTTTATTTTTATTTTATCATGGGATTGATATTTGCCAGTTGGGCAAGCAGAATTCCGGATATCAAATCTTCTCTTCATCTGAACGACGGTCAGTTGGGTCAGGTATTATTTGCGATGCCTTTAGGACAACTTATGATGATGGTAGTTTCCGGTTATTTGGTCAACAAGTTCGGAAGCCGAATTATTCTGATAACTGCAATGACTTTATATGCAATTGCACTTACATTTATTCCTCAAGCAAATAGTTTTGCTCAATTGTTTTTAATATTATTTTTCTTCGGTATCACTTCGAATATGGCCAATATTGCTGTAAATACACAAGCTGTCAGTTTAGAAGCGCTGTACAAGCGAAATATTATGTCTTCTTTTCACGGATTATGGAGCCTTGGTGGATTAACAGGCGGAATATTGGGCGCTGTTTTCGCAGAAACCAAATTTTCTATTTTCACTCATTTAGTCATTATATTAATACTCGGAGTTATTGGAATCATCATATTCAGTCGTGGTTTATTAGGTCAGGATATTAAAGAAAATTCAGGTGCTAAAACGTCTAAAAAAGCATTCAAAATAGATTCAGCAATTATTATTTTAGGATTGATAGGATTTGGAAGTATGTTCTGCGAAGGAACAATGTTCGATTGGAGCAGTGTTTATTTCTCCACAATTATAAAACCTGACGAAACTTTCGTAAGAATGGGATACATCGCAAGTATGGGTGCAATGACATTTGGACGTTTTGTTGCCGATCGATTTGTAAACCGTTATCAGGCTTCCGTTGTCTTAAGATTTTGCGGAATATTAATCACATCAGGATTATTATTAGCTACAGTTGCACCAGGATTAATTATCTCAACTTTCGGTTTTCTGTTGATAGGATTAGGTGTTTCTTCTATCGTTCCCATCTGTTACAGTGCAGCAGGAAGATTAAAAACAATGTCTGCAAGCATCGCGATTACAGCAGTTTCTTCTATCAGTTTCCTGGGTTTCATGATCGGGCCACCGTTAATTGGTTTGCTTTCAGAAATAACAGATCTTAGAATTGCATTATTAGCCGCATCCTCTTTCGGAATCTTAATTATTATACTTTCTTATCAATATAAATCAATTAAATTTTAAAATATAAACGTATGAAAATTGACCATTTAGCTATTTGGGTAGACGATCTGGAGAAAATGCGTGAGTTCTATTTAAACTATTTTAATGTAACGTCAAATGAAAAATATACTAATTCCAAGAAAGGTTTTACATCTTACTTTTTAGATTTTGGCAAAGATAAAACACGGATTGAATTAATGAATAGACAAGATATCGTTCAAGAGCCTGATAAAAGAGGATTTATGAAAGGAATTGCTCATTTCGCAATTTCTGTCGGGAGTAAAGAAGCCGTAAATAATTTAACAGAAAGATTGCGTGCAGATAACTATACCATCGAAAGCGAACCTCGAACCACAGGTGATGGTTATTATGAAAGCGTTGTTCTGGACCCCGAAGGAAATTACGTAGAAATTTCTATGTAATCTGAAATTTTTTCACAACAAAAAACAGGCTGTTTCAATGAATGAAACAGCCTGTTTTAGTTTTATCTTTTTAGAATATTTTTTAATATCCAAAAATTTCTTTTAAACCTACTTCTTCAAAAGTTCCCATTTGCTCTACCGCTTCCAAATTCAGGTTTTCTTTTTTCCCGATAATCGCTGTATTGAACTGGATCGGTTTTATTTCAGTCTGATAAAATTTTTTAATTTCTTCAAAATTTAAACTTTCAATTTGATTGTAAATATCTTTTCTGAAATCATAGTCAATCCCCAATTTTTTCAACCTCAACGTATTAAAGAAAATATTCGTTCTTGTAATTCTGGTTGATGCAATCTGTTTTAAAGCAGAATTTTTAGCATTCTCAAACTGAACCGGAACTTCGGGCAATTTATCCATCAAATCCATCATTGTATCAACAGCAATCTGTAATTTATCAGGTTGAGTTCCGATGTAGGTTGTGATATAATCCGGATGATTCAGCTCTGAATTTGGCGAATAAGAAACATAGGCAGAATAAGCCAAACTCTTGCTTTCGCGAATTTCCTGGAATACAATTGATGATAAACCACGACCGAAATATTCATTGAAAACGTTGATCTTTCCAAAGTTTTCAGGATTTACATTGTTGCTTTTCCCAATCTTACTCATTTCCATCTGAACCATATCGTAATTGGTGAAATACACCTTTCCTGAAGTTTCCTGTTCAGGATATTTTCTTGGTTCGGAAACCGTAAAATCTTCACTCGAAATATAATTTGGAATATAATTTTTAAAGCCTTCAAAATCTTTTCCATAAAAGAAAATCTGGTACGGGAAACCAAACAGATTTTTCATGCGGCCGGTAAACTCTTCCACTTTTGCATTTTCAAGCTCGTCTTTTGAAATGACATCTAAAAATCTTGAATTTTCTCCAAGTTTTGTATAAGTTGTCAACGCCGTCATGATGCGGTTCTTATCTTTTTTTATTGCTTCACGGTTCTCAAGAATGGTTTCTACAAACTGATTGTAAATTTCCTGATCTGGCTTTGCATTATACATCCAGTGCTGCAATAATGAAATCCCTTTTTCAATATTAGATTCTAATCCGCTTAAAGAAATGGTAAGCTGATCTGAATGTGTTTTAAAATCATTGCTGATTCCGATTTTGAAAAATTCTTTCTTTAAATCTTCTGGTGAAAACTTTTCTGTTCCCAAATATTGTAAAACCTGCGTAGAAATAGCCAGATCTCTGTAATGATCACTTCCAAAAGGAAAAATAAAATGCACCTGAGCAATTTCGTTGTATTTGTTTTTAACGAAACTTATTTTTTTGCCCTGAATTGAATCGGTTTTAATTTCTTCCTGATAATTAATAAATTCAGGCTGAATATCTTCCGTTTTATCGGCTAAAATTTCCTTCAAAAACTCTGATTGTGCTTCACGATTGATTTTAATCGGTGTAATTCCCGGATTATCAACTCTTAAAAGCTGGTCATTAACTCCTTTTTCTTTGTTGATGATCACATAATTATCTTTGAAAAATGCATTCGCAAAATCAATAATATCCTGTTTTGTAAAAGAAGCATATTCATCCATTTCGCTAAGTTCTTCTTCCCAGGTTCTGCCTTTAATGTAAGTGTCATAAAGATTTGTTGCAAGTCCTTCTGCAGTTTCAAGACCTTTTAATCTTTGTAGTTTAAAATCATTGATGATGGCAGGAAGCATCCAATCGGGAAAATCTCCTTTTTTCAATAACTCGATCTGCTCCAACATCATTTCTTTGGCTTCAGATAAAGTCTGATTTTCTTTTGGAACTGCAACCAAAGAAAAATATCCGTACTGTTTTAAACCTAAAGAATACGCTTGAGCCCAAAGCATTTTTTGAGTCTGATTGATGTTCAAATCCAACAAACCTGCTTCTCCCCTATTGCTCAAAATATTAGCTGTAATATCGGCAAGCATCGCTTCTCTGGTTCCGTAACTGTCGGTTCTCCAAGCTAACTGAAGTCTTGGTGTTGTCGGGCTTTTTACCGTTCTTTCAACAATTTCAGTCAGTGGTTTTTCTATAATTAAATCTTTCTTTGGCAATTCTTTGTATGGAATTTGACCAAAATATTCGTCAACTAACACAACAGTTTTTTCAAAATCTAAATCTCCAACCAAAACGATTGCATAATTATTGGGAACATAATATTCATCAAAATATTTATGAATTGCCTTCATAGAAGGATTTTTCAGATGTTCCGGATTTCCTAAAGTCGTTTGTTGTCCGTTTGGATGAGTAGGGAAAAGCGCATCCATCAGTTCGTAATTCACCAATCGGGAATCGTTATCCTGTGCTCGGTTGAATTCTTCATAAACAGATTCCAATTCGGTATGGAAAAGTCTCAAAACGATTTCTGAAAAACGTTCTTTCTCCACTTTCAGCCATTTTTCAAGCTCATTATTGGGAATATTATTTTTGTAAACTGTTTCGTCAAACCAGGTATGTGCATTGGTTCCGCTCGCTCCCAAAGAAGAAATTGCCTTATCGTATTCATTGGCAATTGCATATTGACTTGCTTCCTGAGAAATTTCGTCGATCTTTTTATAAATTTCTTTTTTAAGCTCAGGATTTTGTTCAGCTTTATGCTCCTCATAGAGATCTGAGATCTTTTCAATCAAAACTTTTTCCTGTTCCCAGTTATGAGTTCCGATCTTTGATGTTCCTTTAAACATCATATGCTCTAAATAATGCGCCAAACCGGTATTATCAGAAGGATCGTTATTACTTCCCGTTCTCACTGGAATAAAAGTCTGTATTCTCGGTGCATCGAAATTTTGGGCAAGAAAAACTTTTAAACCATTTTTGAGGGTATAAATTCTTACTTTATTTTCGTCGTTGGTAATGGTAATATAATCGTAGTTATTTTTGTCGGTATGATGAGTTTCTGCGTACTTTTTGTCAGTCATATTTTCATTTTACAAGCTCTAAAATCTTAGAACATCTTACAAATTTACGCAATCAAAAAATAAGAGCTACCACAATTGATTATATTAAATCTATGATTATGATTTGTATAAACTTTAAAAATCTAATCTGCTGAGAAATCATTCAATTTAACAACTATAATTTCAATTTAAAAATTATTATTTTTTAATTCTTAACACAGGTATACAAACCAATATTTAAACATAAAAACAAATTTAAATCCTATTATGGGGAAAATTATTATCTTAGAAACTTAATTATAAATTGATATGAAAGGTTCTCTATTTTTATTTCTATTATTTTTTAGTCTGAGTACTGCACAAACCAACCGCTTTTTCTACGAGGTAAAATTCAAAGAAGATTCTACTCAAACTGAACATCAAAAAGTTTTTATGGTTTTGGATGTTAATCCTAATGAAACAAAATATTATGATAATACTTTTCTGGAAAAAGATTCCATCAATAAAGCAAATCATTCGCAGCTTACGAACTGGACAAGTCAAATTCCTGTAACCAGAAAGAAAAATTCAAATAAAAATATCAATTACACTTTTATAGACGATCAGCTTTATTCTTATCTTACCGAAGATTTGATACAATGGAAATTGTCTGATAAAACTAAAAAATATTTGCACTTTAATCTTCAGCAAGCAACTACAAATTTTGGTGGCAGAAAATGGACGGCTTGGTTTACAAAAGAGATTCCGTTTTCAGAAGGCCCTTATAAATTCACAGGATTACCGGGTCTCATCGTTTTGTTGGAAGACGATCGCAACCAATATAGTTTTGCTCTTGTTAAAAGCAAAAAATTAGAAAAGACATACGATACATCAAACTTTCTGGAACTTCGTTATGGAAAAAAACCGCTTCCGATAAGCGAGAAAATATATCTGAAAAAATCTCTTGAATATTATAATGATCCTTTGCAGGAAATAAGAGCAGAAATGAAAAATGGAACAATAAAAAGCTATGAAGACGGAGGAAAACGTTATAGTAAACCTGAAGAATTAGTACCTTTAATCCGAGAAGAGCAGGAATATATCCGCCAACATAATAATCCTATTGAGCTTAATAAAGCGATAAAATATCCTGTGAAATAAGAGTTCATAAGACAAAATGACATCTTATAATTTAAAAAATTATGATATATTTAATCTAAAAACAAATGAACATTCCCGAAAATTTTACTGAATTCCTTCATTGGATTAAAAAAGAAACTGAAAAAACTTGGAGTGGAGATTTTTGTGAAAAATGGATACAAGGAGCTCAATGGATTGGGATGACCAATAATCAAATAAATGAAGTTGAGAAAAAATACTCAATACAATTTACTCCTGAGCACAGGGAATTTTTAGAAATCCTACACACTATAGACAGAAAAGAAATAATTGAAAATGAAGATGAGTGGGGTGATGAAATAACTGAGTATCCTTTTTTTTATAATTGGTTAGAAGATCACGAAGAAATCAAAGAAAAATTAAATTGGCCCTACGAAACCATTCTTCGAGATGTAGTAGGTAGAAACGGAGTGTGGCTAAAATCTTGGGGTAAAAAGCCAGATTCGGAAGAAGAAAAAACAAAAATATTTACAGATTGGTACAATCATTCCCCAACGTTGCTTCCATTAACATCTCACCGATTTATTATAAGCAATTCTAATTTAAAATATAGACCAATTCTGTCTATCTGGGGTTCTGATATTATTATTTACGGGTGGAGCTTAAGAACTTACTTATTAAATGAATTAAATTATCATTTAGATATTTGGACGGAAGAATATGATGAGGAAGATCAGCAGAGCTATTCTGTACTTAATGAAGAAGCAAAGAAAATTCATGATGATGATTATAAATTTGATAGCAATAAAAAAATTCCCTACTGGGAAGAACTTATATTGTTATGGAATACTGGATGGAAGAGTTTCGGTTTAGAATTCCCTGGTCAAACTGATTCACCAGTTTATCCAATTATGAAAACTTATATACCAGATGATTCTGAAAGTAATCAGAAAGTTTTTAATGATTTTCAAAACCCTTAAAAGCTAAATTAAAAAAAACTAATGCAACAAACCTTCTTTCCAACCCCAGAAGATTTCAGAGACTGGCTCGATAAAAACCATAAAACCGAACAAGAATTATTGGTCGGCTTTTATAAAGTCGGAACTAAAAAGCCATCAATAACTTGGTCTGAATCTGTAGATCAGGCTTTGTGTTTTGGCTGGATTGACGGCGTAAGAAGATCGATCGATGAAGAAAGCTACAGCATCCGTTTCACACCAAGAAAACCGACAAGTATTTGGAGCGTTGTGAATATTAAAAAGATCAAAGAACTTACCAAAGCCGGATTGATGAAGGAAGCTGGTTTGGCAGCATTCAAGCTTAGAAAAGAAGAAAAATCCGGGATTTATTCTCACGAAAAAGAACCTGCAAAACTTACATCAGAATACGAAAATCAGTTTAAAGCCAATAAAAAAGCGTGGGATTTTTTTGAAAAACAGGCTCCTTCTTACAAAAAAGTGATGATTCATTGGATCATGAGCGCCAAACAAGAGAAAACACAGATTTCACGATTAGAAAAAACTATTTCAGAAAGTGAAAATGGAAAAAGAATTTCTTAGAATCATTCATTCAAATCCAGCTAAATTTTATTATTTTTGAGATCCAAGTCAAAATCATATGAAGAAAATTGTTGCGTTTTCACTCTTAATCTATTGTATTTCGTGCAGTCCCGGTCCGGAAAAAAATAAAGATAAAAAGGCGGTACGAAAAAAAGAAATTCAAAAAATTGCCGTAGAAAAAGATTCTTTACAACGAGATACCATCGAATTTGTTTCCTATAATGACGATTTTGATTATTCACAGCTCAACGGTAAAAAAGGAAAGGAAGAGATCAGCTATATTAATGATCAAAATAACGACCGCAGTTTTCTGAGAGGTGACTTAATTGCCATTGAATATAAAAATGATTCGATCTACATTGCCGGAGACGGAGGAACTCCTCAAAATGCTGAATGGATCGTTTCCGCAAAAAAAATCAAAGACGGAAAAGTTTCAAAATTCAGAAAAGAATATAATCAGCCGATTAAGTATCATTACTCGAAAGAAGATGAAATTTCCAGTACCTATCTAGATCATTTATACAAGCTTGCAGAATATTATATCGCCAATTCAAAGAAAGATTTGATCAAACTATTCGTTAAAAACAAAGATGCTCTCGCTTATTCTGTTGAAAAACACACTAAAGAGAATAAAGAATATTATGTCTTGGGAATTTATACGGAATCTGAGCACAAGATCAATACCTTTCAATGGCTGTATATCGATCCTGAAACTGATATAATTTATGAATATGATTTACCAAATGACAAACTAATCAAGTTCCCGTAGTTTTAAACCTAAAAAAACTGAAGAAAATGCCACAAAAAAAACAATTATCAGAAAAAGAAACCATAGAACTTCTTAATATTCTGCAACAACGTTTTGAGAAAAATAAAAGCCGTCATGAAAATCTGGACTGGACAAAAATTGAGGCGAAATTAAATTCAAATCCATCAAAATTATGGTCACTTTATCAGATGGAAAACTCAGGTGGAGAACCCGATATTGTAGATTGTGATGAAAAAACTGGTGAATATATTTTCTTCGACTGTTCAGCTGAAAGTCCAAAAGGGAGAAGAAGCTTTTGCTACGATCGTGAAGCTTTGGATGCCAGAAAAGAACATAAGCCACAAAATGATGTCATCACAGCTGCTAAAGAAATAGGCGTAGAACTACTTTCTGAAGAGCAATACCGTTATTTACAAAGTTTAGGAAAATTTGATCTGAAAACTTCAAGCTGGATTAAAACTCCGAAAGAAATCAGAGAATTGGGAGGTGCTCTATTTTGTGACCGCCGCTACAATACGGTTTTTGTCTATCACAACGGAGCCGATTCTTATTATGCAGCGAGAGCTTTCAGGGGAGTTTTGAAAGTTTAATATTCTATTAATATTCGTCAGTTCGAGTGAAATTCTGCAAGAATTTTGTATCGAGAACTAAATTGATAGATAACTTCTCGATACGCTGCGCCACTCGAAGTGACGGAAAAACAGTTACAAAACTTATCTAAATTTTTGAATACAAAAACTATATTCTTACCTTTGAGCTTTGAATAAAATACTATGAATACACAGGTTTTAGATTTTTGGGTAGGAAATTTCAGAACGGAGGAAGATTTTTTCCAGTTTGTAGAGGAAGATGAGAATTACTACATCGAAGAAGAATCTGATGACACTTATATTTCAAAATTTGCAGAATCCCAGGAAACCGTTTGGTTTGATCAGGATTTAATGGAATACGGCTTTGAACAAAGCATTCAGCATTTTTCAGAATATTCGTTTGCCGACCAATGGCTTCCCGTTTTATACAACAGATTGAATGAGATGAATCTTAAATTTGATATCAACTCTTTGGTTTTCGTAAGTCAGGGACAAATTCCAACACCAAAATCTATGGAAAATGATGATTTTTCCTTGGTTTATGTAGGTGGAATTGAGTTTGAATATTAATTTTCACTACCTTTGATAGTATCATTTGATACTATCACCTATGAAACCACCATATCAGATTACTTCTGAAATTTTATATCTAATTTCAAATATTTCACAAAAAATTGGTGAAGTAAATGCCAGTTATTTAATTAAAAATAATCCCCAATTAAGAAAACAGAACCAAATTAAAACTATTCATTCTTCATTAAGTATTGAGGGAAATACGCTTTCTGAAGATCAGATTACAGCCATTTTAGAAAATAAAAGAGTTTTAGGTCCTGAAAAAGATATTAATGAAGTCTTAAATGCTTTGAAAGTTTATCAAGAATTAAATAAATTAAAATTTAATCTTGAGAAGGATTATTTAAAAGCTCATAAAACTTTAATGACTGGACTCATTGAAAATCCTGGAAAATACAGAACAAAAGGAGTTGGAATTTTAAAAGGTTCGAAAGTTGAACATATCGCTCCACCATCAGAAAATGTTCCCTATTTAATGAAGGAACTTTTTTCTTATTTAAAAGATAATTCAGAATTGAGTCTGATAAAAAGCTGTGTTTTTCATTATGAAATGGAATTTATTCATCCTTTTATGGACGGTAATGGCAGAATGGGCAGGCTTTGGCAAACTTTGATTTTGATGAATGAATTTCCTGTGTTTGAATTCTTACCTTTTGAAACACTGATTTCTAAAAATCAAACTCAGTATTATCATGCACTTTCCCAATCTGATAAAGAAGGTCATTCAACAAAATTCATAGAATATATGTTGGGAATTATTGATAAATCATTATCAGAGCTTTTAACAAATTCCATTCAAAAACTTACCCAAAATGATCGGATTTCCATTTTCTTAGAAAATACAGAGAAAGAGTTTTCTAGAAAAGATTACATGAAAAAGTTTTCAGAAATCTCATCTGCTACTGCAAGTCGTGATTTGAAAACTGCTTTAGAAAAAGGATATATCGAAAAATTTGGTGATAAAAATTTAAGTATTTATAGAAAATTGTAAAAAAACTTCTGCCTTTCGACAGAAGTTTTTTAGTTATTTCTTAATGCGCTTCCAACCAGTTCTTCCCTACTCCAACTTCAACCAATAACGGAACCTGCGTTTCAATAGCACTTTCCATTTCTTTTTTGATCAGCTTTGTAGCAGCTTCAACTTCTTCGATTGGTGCTTCAAACAACAATTCATCATGTACCTGAAGAAGCATTTTAGTCTGAAGATTTTGCGCTTCCAGTTCTTTATCAATTTTGATCATTGCCACTTTCACAACATCAGCCGCACTTCCCTGAATAGGAGCATTAACGGCGTTTCTTTCAGCATGAGCACGCACCACAAAATTTCCCGAATTGATGTCTTTCAAGTGACGTTTTCTGCCTAAAATCGTTTCTACATAACCAATATCACGAGCTCTTTTCACTTGCTCCGCCATGTATTCTTTCAATTTCGGGTAGGTTTCGTAATACGCCTCTATCATTTGCTTTGCTTCTGATCTCGATAATCCGGTTTGTTCTGCTAAAGCAAAAGCTCCCTGACCGTATAAAATTCCAAAATTGACGGTTTTTGCCTGACTTCTCTGCGTTTTTGAAACTTCTTCCAATGGAATTTTAAATAATTTTGCCGCCGTAGAAGCGTGAATATCTTCACCATCCTGGAACGCCTTGATCATATTATCTTCACCTGAAATTTCGGCAATCAGACGCAATTCTATCTGAGAATAATCGGCAGAAATAATTTTCTTTCCTTCTCCCGAAACAAATGCTCCACGAATTTGCTGACCTCTCAACGTACGAATCGGAATATTCTGTAAATTCGGATTTACACTCGCCAAACGACCTGTTGCAGCCGTAGTTTGTGAGAAATTGGTATGAACTCTGTTGTCGTCTTTATCAATCTGTGACGGCAAAGCATCTACGTAAGTTGATTTTAATTTTTGATAGGTTCTGTATTCTAAAATATGCTGAATAATTTCGTGTTTTGAAGCCAGTTTTTGCAAAACATCTTCCGAGGTTGCGTATTGTCCGGTTTTTGTTTTTTTAGCTTTCGGGTCGAGCTGCATTTTTTCAAATAAAACTTCTCCCAATTGTCTCGGTGAATTCATATTGAATTCTTCACCCGAAATTTCAAATATTTTAGATTCTAATTGTCTTAAATCATTCTCCAAATCGATACTTTCCTGAGCCAACCATTTTTCATCTAAAGAAATTCCCGCCAATTCCATTTTAGCTAAAACTTCCATTAATGGCATTTCGATATTGAAGAAAAGATCTTCTAAATTTTCTTTCTTTAATTGTGGCGCAAACAATTCATATAATTGAAAAGTAATATCTGCATCTTCTGCGGCGTAATCGGTCTGCGTACGCAGATCTGCGTCTCTGAAGCTCCCCTGATTTTTACCTTTTTTTCCAATAATAGTTTCAATAGAAACGGGTTTATAATTTAAATAAACTTCAGAAAGATAATCCATCCCATGTCTTCCGTCTGGATTTAAAAGGTAATGCGCAATCATCGTGTCGAACATTGCTCCTTTTACCGTAACATTATATTGTTGAAGAACTTTATAATCGTATTTTAGGTTGTGTGCGATTTTAATTAAATCTTCCTTTTCAAAGAAAGGTCTGAAAATTTCTAACGTTTGCAAAACTTCGCCCTGATCTTCAGAAAGCGGAATATAATACGCCAAACCTTTTTTGTAAGAAAAGCTCATTCCGACCAATTCAGCTTCCAATTCATTTAAAGAAGTCGTTTCAGTATCAAAACAAACTGCTTTTTGCTGTAATAGGTTTTGAACTAAAATTTTCTGCGCTTTCGGATTGTCTACAAACTGGTACAAATGGTCGTTGTCAGTAATCGTAGATTTTGTGGAAGTTGCCTGATCGAGCTCTTCATAGGTTGCAAAAAGATCGAGTTGCCCGACATTTTTAGCCACTTTTTGTTGTGGCGTTTCTGACTGAGATTCTTTGCTTTCTTTTTTCTGAACATCACCAGTTACCAAACCAGTTTTTGCAGGAGCAAAAGCACGATATAGGTTTTCGTATAATCTTGTAAATTCTATTTCATCAAAAACAACTTTTACTTTTTCAAAATCCGGAGTTTCCAGATCGTATTGTTCCTGATGGAATTCTACAGGTGCGTCGCAAATAATGGTTGCTAATTTTTTGGATAAAATACCTCGCTCTGCAGAAGCTTCAATCTTTTCTTTAATTTTACCTTTCAGTTGATCTGTATTGGCTAAAAGATCTTCAATGCTTCCAAATTCTTGTAAGAATTTCATAGCTGTTTTTTCACCAACACCATCTAATCCAGGAATATTATCTACCGCATCACCCATCATTGCCAAATAATCGATCACCTGTTTTGGATCTTTGATCCCATATTTTGCATTGACTTCTTCGACACCTAAAATTTCTATTTCGCCACCTTTTGATGATGGTTTATACATTTTAATTTTATCGGTCACCAGTTGGGCAAAATCTTTATCCGGAGTTACCATAAATGTGGTATACCCTTCTTTTTCTGCTTTGCATGCAATCGTTCCGATAACATCATCAGCTTCATAACCTTCTACTCCCAAATAAGGAATATGCATCGCCTCTAAAATTCTGTGAATATAAGGAATTGCAATTTTTATCGCTTCTGGAGTTTCGCTTCTGTTGGCTTTATATTCTGCAAAATCATCGGTTCTCACACTTGCCTGACCGACATCAAAAACAACCGCTAAATGGGTAGGTTTTTCTCTTCTAATTAATTCGATCAAAGAATTCGTAAAACCAAAAATTGCTGATGTATCAATTCCTGTACTTGTAATTCTCGGACTTCTGATCAATGCATAGTATCCTCTGAAAATCATCGCATACGCATCGATGAGAAAAAGCCTTTTATCTTGTGTTGCCTCCATATTTTGAATAATGAACAAATATATGAAATCGGGATGAGCGGTCAAAAATAAAGACTAATCAAGAGTAGTCAAGTTCATTTTTTTCAATTAACATTTTTTTGATAATGTACTTTTACCTTGAAGTAAAAGTACCAAAAGTTCAAGACTGGAATCTTCCGCTAAAAAATAAAATTCATTCCTAAAATTCCCAAAACTCGTGCGAATTCAAAATTAGTTCTTCATTATCAAAATCAGTATCGCACTCAAACAGTGGGAATTTTTTAACGGAATAAATTTTATTTTTCTTAACGCTACAGCTTCCTAAGTCAAAAGAAAATGACTGTAAAAACCACAATATTTTCGGAAAAAATTCTTAAATTTGCCCTGTGAATACAAACAAGACATATTATTACGGAATTATTAACTCAGAATTGGGATAAGGATTTCTTGTATATATAACTAAAACCTCGTCCTTTGGGCGGGGTTTTTTATTTTTAAAATTTAAACAAATGAAAATAAGTATCATTGGTGTAGGATTAATCGGTGGATCGATCGCCTTAAAATTAAAACAGAAAAAAACAGCCGATCTCATTTATGGGATCGACAACAATACTGAAAATCTTGATGAAGCTTTAGCCTTAAATATCATTAATGAAAAAGCAGATCTAAAAACAGGAATTCAAAATTCCGATCTGGTTATCATTGCCATTCCTGTAGATTCGGCGAGGAAAATTCTTCCTGAAGTTTTAGATCTAATTTCAGATCAGCAAATTGTGATGGATGTGGGTTCTACAAAATCAGGAATTGTAAATGCTGTAAAAAACCATCCGAAAAGATCAAGATTTGTCGCCTTTCATCCAATGTGGGGAACAGAAAACCACGGTCCAAGATCGGCAGTTGCTGAAAGTTTTTCAGGAAAAGCCGGAGTGATCTGCAACCGTGAAGAATCTGCAGAAGACGCTTTAGAGTTGGTAGAAAACATCGTGAAAAGTCTTGACATGCACTTAATTTACATGAATGCGGAAGATCATGACGTTCATACTGCGTATATTTCACATATTTCACATATTACTTCTTATGCTTTAGCCAACACGGTTTTAGAGAAAGAAAAAGAAGAAGATACTATTTTTCAGTTGGCGAGTTCAGGGTTTTCAAGTACGGTTCGTTTGGCAAAATCTCATCCTGAAATGTGGGTGCCCATTTTTAAACAAAACAAAGAAAATGTTTTGGATGTTTTGAATGAACATATCTCTCAACTTAGAAAATTCAAATCTGCTTTAGAAAAAGATAATTTTGAATATTTGGAAGAACTCATCAGTAACGCCAATAAAATCCGCGGAATTCTCGATAAATAAAGACTTTCAAGCAATATAAACTTCCTAATCAGGAAGTTTTTTTAGTTTTAAATCAAAACTAAATTTTAACTTTATTAAAATATTTTTTAATTTTATTAAAAATAATATTACATTTGTAAAAACAAAAGTCAATGAAACTTCCTATAATTTGTCCGAGTTGCGATCACACGCTCAATGTAAGTCAGATGAAATGTCCCGATTGCGGAACCAATGTAAACGGCGATTATGAACTTCCCGTTTTTTTAAAACTCAACAGAGATGAACAGGATTTTATCTTAAACTTTTTTCTTTCCAGCGGAAGTATCAAAGAAATGGCAAAACAGGCAGAGCTTTCTTATCCTACCATGAGAAATAAGATGGATGATCTCATTCAAAAAATTGATCAACTAAAAAAATAACATATCTATGAACTGGAAAACTATTTTTAATCCTTTTGAAAAATTTGATGAAAAAATCCTACTTTTCATAGGTCTTCTATTTTTCGTACTTATTATTCCATTATGTTATTGGACGAACACCTGTTTTATAAGCATCTATAGAATTGCACCCTTCAAGGTAACTCATTTCTATGATTTAATTATCCCAACTTCTATAAGTTTTGCAGTAATGATCCTTACATTATTTTTATTAGGCAAAGCTTTTTATCGAAAAACAAGAATAGTTGACATTGCAAACACTGTTTTTATTTCTCAAATCCCTCTTATCATTCTTATTCCTTTTGAAAATTTTGATTTCATAAAAAAAACAATAGAAAGAGTCGTAGATTATCAAAGCCATCCCACCGAAATATTTCCTTTTGTAGATTTTGCAGTGATGATTTTATTTACAATAGCCAATATTGGCTGCTTAATTTACAGCATCGTTATTTTATACAACGGATTTAAAACCGCAACAAACATTAAAAAATGGCAACACATTGTACTATTCTGTATCGTAACATTCCTTACTGTAATAGTTTGTCAAATATTTAACAACTAAACACTTACCTTAATGAAAACCAAACTACTATTGGTGCTAATTCTATTAGCACAGACTTTTTACGCCCAAGAAATAACAGGTTCCTGGAAAGGTGAACTCGATTTAGGCGGAATGACGCTACCATTAGTTCTTGACGTAAAAAAAGAAAATAACATCTACGTTTCTACAGCCAAAAGCCCGAAGCAAGGTGATGAAATAATTCCTGTTGATAAAACCGAATTCATCAACAATGAATTGGTTTTTGAAATGAAAGCTTTGAGAGCATCCTACAAAGGACAATTTAAGACAGATCATTTTGAAGGAACTTTTATCCAAAATTCAAGATCTTTCCCTCTTAATTTTTATAAAAATGATGGAAAAGAAAAGTCCAATCCGAAGGATGAAAAAATAAAAGGAATCAGTAAAAATGGAATCAACACAGCGAAAATTGATGATTTTTTAAATTACATCAGCCAAAACAAACAGGGAATCGGAAGTATTACTATTTTCCAAAACGGAAAAGAAATTTATCAAAAAAGTTTCGGTCAAGACCAATTATCGAATGTAAAATGGGATAAGAATACAGGATATCAGATTGGGTCTATCAGTAAATTAGTTACTGCCGTTATGCTGATGCAATTGGAAGAAAAAGGAAAATTGAAATTGGATGAAAAGCTTTCAAAATATTATCCCGACGTTCCTAATGCCAGTAAAATTACTTTAGAAAACCTAATGAACCATACAAGTGGATTGGGCGATTATGCAGGACCATGGTTATTTGGGAAAACAGTAGGTGACAAAGCTATTTTAGACACTATCAAAAAACATGGTGTAGAATTTCAGCCTGGAGAAAAAGAGAGATATTCAAATTCAGGATACTATCTTTTAAGCAGAATTTTAGAGAAAGTAGCGAAAAAACCATACAATGTTTTACTGAAAGAAAATATTACGAGTAAAGCGAATATGAAGAATACGTTCTCAGTTTTAGATAATCAAAAAAACATCTTCAAATCGTATGAAAATACAACCGGAAAATGGACAGAAGTAGAAGATTTTGATTTCCGTAACTGCATCGGTTTGGGTGATATTACTTCTACAACCTATGATATGAATTTATTCGTTAATGCTTTATTTGATTATAAATTCGTAAAAAAAGAAACATTAGACAAGATGCTCCCTAAATCAGAAAAACCTTTTGGATTAGGTGTAATGACTGTTCCTTTTTACAATCAAATTTCTTACGGACACGGTGGCGATACAGCAGGAACTCATTCGCTTGTTTCTTACAGCCCTACTGAAAAGTATTCAATATCAACCATTATTAACGGCGAAAAACTATCGCACAGAGAGGTCTTTTTAGGAATTATCAATCTAGTTTACGACCAGGAATATGAATATCCAAAGTTTACAGAAGTAAAAAAAGTCTCTGAAAAAGAACTGCAGAAATATGAAGGAATTTACTATTCTAAAGACCTTAAAGTAGATTTTAAAATCTTCATAAAAGATGAGAATCTTTTTGCTCAGTTAGCAGATCAGCCTTCATTTCCGTTAGAATATGCTGAAGGAGACCAATTTAAAAATGATAATATCGGTGTAGAAATCGCTTTTGCTCCGGAAAAGAAACAATTAAATCTTATTCAAAACGGTAATAATCTTGTTTTTATTAAGAAATAGATAGATGATAAAAAGATGCGGACGTTTTCAGTAAAACGTCCGCATCTTTTATTAAAAACGTCCTGAGGTTTTAAGCAAAACATCAGGATCTTTTTATTGAGATCTTTTAATCTTTTACTTTAACACTCCGGAACATTCACCGCAATCGCCAAACCTCCTTCTGATGTTTCTTTGAAACGATCGTTCATCGATAAAGCAGTTTCCCACATCGTCTGAATAACCTCATCCAAAGTCACTTTAGCTTTTGTAGGATCACTTTCTAAAGCAATATTTGCTGCAGTAATTGCCTTGATTGCTCCCATCGTATTTCTTTCAATACAAGGAATCTGCACCAACCCTTTGATTGGGTCACACGTTAAACCTAAATGATGTTCCATTGCGATTTCTGCCGCCATTAAAACCTGACCAACAGTTCCGCCGAGAATCTCCGTTAAACCTGCTGCAGCCATCGCTGAAGAAACTCCGATTTCGGCTTGACAACCGCCCATTGCTGCAGAAATAGTCGCATTTTTCTTGAATAAAGTTCCAATTTCCCCTGCAACCAAAATAAATCGTGCAATATCATCTTCACTTACCG